>LNFM01002008.1_pt1 | contig 44026 bp, 44 predicted proteins | sample 596031 | NCBI WGS metagenome assembly LNFM01 (sample SAMN04254537, study PRJNA301005) | activated carbon metagenome | isolation source: dual media filters at the Ann Arbor, Michigan drinking water treatment plant | place: USA: Ann Arbor
GTTCCGGTACAATCCGCCGCTTTTCCGGCAGGATCAGGATCATGGAAGCCGAACGCATCAACGCCATCGGGCAGCACATCGAAGACCTCGGCCGGCGCGCCGACGAACTGCGGAGGTATCTTTGACTTCGATGGGAAGAAAGCCCGCCTGATCGAGGTCGATCGCCTTACCGAGGATCCGAAGTTCTGGGACGACCAGCAGCGCGCCCAGGAGATCGGCAAGGAGAAGAAGGCGCTCGAAGGGGTCGTCGTGGCGCTCGAGAGCGTGAGCCGGGGGCTGGCGGACAGCGCCGAGCTGTTCGAGCTTGCGAAAGCGGAGAACGACGACGGCATGCTCGAGTCGGTCGAGAGCGACGTGAACGGCGTCGAGAAGGTCGTCGCGGACCTCGAGTTCCGCCGCATGTTCTCCAACCCCATGGACCCGAACAACTGCTTCGTCGACATCCAGGCCGGTTCGGGCGGCACGGAAGCGCAGGACTGGGCGTCCATGCTGGAGCGCATGTACCTCAAGTTCTGCGAGCGCAAGGGCTTCTCGGTCGAAGTGCTGGAAGAATCGTCCGGCGAAGTGGCCGGCATCAAGAGCGCGTCGCTCAAGGTGGGCGGTGAATATGCCTTCGGCACACTGCGCACCGAATCCGGCGTGCACCGCCTCGTGCGCAAGTCACCGTTCGATTCGAACGCGCGCCGCCACACTTCATTCGCGAGCGTCTTCGTGTATCCGGAAGTGGACGATTCGATCGAGGTCGAGATCAATCCGGCCGACCTGCGGATCGACACCTTCCGCGCGAGCGGTGCGGGCGGCCAGCACATCAACAAGACCGATTCCGCGATCCGGATCACCCACGAGCCCACGGGCATCGTCGTGCAGTGCCAGAACGACCGCTCGCAGCACCGCAACCGCGCCGAGGCGATGGCGATGCTGAAGTCACGACTGTACGAGCTGGAGCTGCGCAAGCGCAACGAGCAGAAGCAGGCCATGGAGGATTCCAAGACCGACATCGCCTGGGGACACCAGATCCGCTCCTACGTGCTCGACCAGTCGCGCATCAAGGATCTGCGCACCAACTACGAAGTGGGCAACACCCAGGCCGTGCTCGACGGGGACCTGGACGATTTCATCGCGGCCAGCTTGAAGCAGGGGGTCTGACGTAGTGATCACCTCGGCACAGCCGCGGCACGCGGGCGCCCATCCCAACCTTCCCCCGACGAAGTCGGGGGGAGGGCCAGGGTGGGGGCTGACGGACGCTTCGCGAGTTCTCTATTCGACCACAATCGCGCACTCCAGGCGTCACCTTGCAGCGCACGCTCCACAGGGTCCTTCCGCATGACCGAACCACAACAACCCCCGCAGGTCGACACCAACAAGATCATCGAAGAGCGCCGAGCGAAGCTGCAGGCGCTGCGTACGCAGGGACAGGCGTTTCCGAACGACTCACGCCGCACCGACCTGGCGGCAGATCTGCACGCTGCCTACGCCGGCAAGGAGAATACCGAGCTCGAACCCTTGAGCGTCCAGGTCGCCATCGCCGGCCGCATGATGTTGAAGCGCGTCATGGGCAAGGCGAGCTTCGCGACACTCCAGGACATGAGCGGCCGCATCCAGGTCTACGTGCAGACCGACGCCGTCGGCGCCGAAGCTCACGATGCCTTCAAGCACTGGGACCTCGGTGACATCCTCGCCGTCGAGGGCACCTTGTTTCGCACCAAGACCAACGAGCTGACAGTCAAGGCACAGTCGATCCGGTTGCTCGCGAAATCCCTGCGCCCGCTGCCGGAGAAGTTCCACGGCCTCACCGACCAGGAACAGAAGTATCGCCAGCGGTACGTCGATCTCATCATGAGCACCGAGTCGCGCGCGGTGTTCGTGAAGCGCTCGCAGATCGTGCAGTCGATCCGCGAATTCTTCGTGGTGCGAGGCTATCTGGAGGTGGAAACGCCGATGATGCATCCGATCCCGGGCGGGGCCGCTGCGCGCCCGTTCGTGACGCATCACAACGCGCTCGACATGCAGCTCTACCTGCGCATTGCACCGGAGCTGTACCTGAAGCGCCTCGTCGTGGGTGGCTTCGAGAAAGTGTTCGAGATCAACCGCAATTTCCGCAACGAAGGCATCTCGACCCGGCACAACCCCGAGTTCACGATGCTCGAGTTCTACGAGGCCTATCAGGACTATCACTACCTGATGGATCTCACCGAAACGCTGATCCGCGAAGTGGCGCAGAAGGTACTGGGCACGACCACGCTGACCTACCAGGGCACCACGATCGACGTCGGTCGCAAGTTCGATCGGCTGACCATGGCGCAGGCCATCCACCAGTACCACCCCGAGCACGGGCTCGCCGATCTTGCAAAGGCCGAGTACCTGCGCACCGCGCTCGCAAGCCACGAGGTGGAGGTGTTCCCGACCGACGGCCTCGGCATGCTCCAGTTGAAACTCTTCGAGCAGACCACCGAAGAGAAGCTGATCCAGCCCACCTTCATCGTTGCCCATCCGACCGACGTGTCACCGCTCGCTCGTGCGAACGACAAGGACCCGAGCATCACCGACCGCTTCGAACTGTTCATCACCGGCCGAGAAATCGCCAACGGCTTCTCGGAGCTCAACGACCCCGAAGACCAGGCCGAGCGCTTCGCCGCCCAGGCGAAAGCCAAGGAAGCCGGCGATGAGGAAGCGATGTACTTCGACGCCGACTACGTCCGGGCGCTGGAATACGGCATGCCCCCCGCTGCCGGCGAGGGCATCGGCATCGACCGCCTGGTGATGCTGCTCACCGACAGCCCGAGCATCCGTGACGTCATCCTGTTTCCGCAGATGCGTCAGGAAGACTGACAGCGGGGCTGGTCGTCCCGCTCACCACTCAGTTCGACAGCACCCAATCCCCGTTGCGGATCTCCAGCATCCGGAACGCCGTGAGGTCGAGACCCAGGTGATCGGTCGGCGATAGGTTCACCAGCCCGCCGGTGCCCATGTAGCCCCTGGTCTGTTCGATGGCATCGCGCACCTTGTTCGGATCGATGCTGCCGGCACGCTTGATCGCGTCGGTCAGGATCATCAGCCCGTCGTAGGCGTGGCCGCCGAAGGTGGATACGTCTTCCTTGTAGCGCTCGCGGTATGCCTTGTCGTAGGCGGTGACGACAGCCTTCTGCGGATCACTGCCGGGCAACTGCTTCGCGACGATCAACGCCGCGGCCGGCAGGCGCACACCTTCCGCCGCAGCACCGGCAAGCTTGATGAACTCGTCGGACGCGACACCGTGGGCGTGGTACAGCGGGACCTTGACGCCGAGTTGCTGGTAGTTCTTCGTGACGATGGCCGGGCCCTGCCCCAGACCGATGACGAAAACCGCCTGCAACCCCTCGGCCGAACGGATCTTCGTGAGCTGCGCCGTCATGTCCGTATCCTTCGGCCCATAGGTCTCGTCCGCCACCAGCGTGATGCCGTACTTGGCCGCGACGCCCTGCGTTTCCTTGCGCCCCGATTGCCCGAAGCCGCTGGTCTCGGATAACAGCCCGACCTTGGCGATGCCCTTCTTCTTCATGTCCTCGAAGACCTTCTCGGCGGCCATCCGGTCGGTGTGCGGCGTCTTGAACACCCACTTCTTCACCGGCTCGACGATGGCCACGCCGCCGGCCATGGAGATGAACGGCAGACCGGCTTTCTCGATCAACGGCACCATGGCCATGGTGGAACCCGTGGTCGTGCCGCCGATGATGAACTGCACCTTGTCCTGCTCGATGAGGCGCTTCGCGAAGGTGTTGGCCTTCGAGGCGTCGCTGCCGTCGTCGTAGTGCACCAGTTCCAGCTTGTGGCCGAGCACGCCGCCGCTGCCGTTGATGCGCTCCACGTAGAGATTGAGCGTCTTCAGCTCCGGATCGCCGAGGAATGCGGCCGGGCCGGTCAACGACAACACCGAGCCGATGCGGATCGTTTCCTGCGCACTGGCGATCGCAGCGATCAAGGCCAGGGCGGCGGCGGCACCCTTGAACAACGTTCGGATCATCGAACTTCTCCTCAACGGGGTGGATGGTATTGGACGACCTGCTGGTCGATCGCACCGAAGATGCTGCGGCCTGCAGCGTCCAGCATCTCGATACGAACGCGGTCGCCGAAATGCATGAACGGCGTGGTCGGTTTGCCGTCGGCGATCTGCTCGAGCATGCGCTTCTCCGCGAGGCAGGCGGAGCCGCTCGACCGGTCCACGTTCGATACCGTACCGGAGCCGACGATGGTGCCCGCAGCCAGGTATCTCGTCTTCGCCGCATGACTGATGAGCTGCGGGAAATCGAAAGTCATATCGACGCCGGCGTTGGGGCGGCCGAACAGCTTGCCGTTGAGGTGCACCGTGAGCGGCAGGTGCACGCGCTTGCCGTCCCAGGCTTCGCCCAGTTCGTCCGGCGTGACGGCCACCGGTGAAAAGGCGGTGGCCGGCTTGCCGTGGAAGAAGCCGAAGCCCTTGGCGAGTTCGTTCGGAATCAGGTTGCGCAGGCTCACGTCGTTGACCAGCATCAGCAGCTTGATGTGGTCGCCGGCACGGTCGGGCGCGACGCCCATGGGCACGTCGTCGGTGATCACCGCCACCTCGCCCTCGAAATCGATGCCCCAATCTTCCGATTCGGCGAGCACGTCCTCGCACGGACCGATCAGGTTGTCCGATCCGCCCTGGTACATCAGCGGGTCGGTCCAGAACGATGCCGGCAACTCGGCACCGCGCGCCTTGCGCACCAGTTCCACGTGGTTCACGTAGGCCGAGCCGTCCGCCCACTGATAGGCCCGTGGCAGCGGTGCGGCCAGCACGCGCGGATCGAGGTCGAAGACGTCGTCCAGCACACCGTCATTGAGCCGCGTGTAGACCGCGGTCAGCATCGGCTCGGCCGCGGCCCAGTCATCCAGCGCGACCTGCAGTGTCGGCGCGAACGTGGCCACCCGCACGGCCTTCCTGAGATCGCGGCTCACCACGACCAGCGTGCCGTCGCGCCCCCCTTCCCTCATCGTCGCCAGTTTCATCGTCTTGTCCTTTAGGCCGCCTGCGCGGTCACACCGTGGAGAAATATGTCGGCCACCACCCCGGCCATGTCTTCGTAGCGCAGCGGGCCGTCGGCCCGCAGCCAGGTGAAGGTCCAGTTGATCATGCCGAACAGGATCATCGCGAGCGGCACCCGCAACGCTTTCCGCGTCCAGCGCGGCTTCAGCTTCGCGATCGCCACCGCAAAGGCATCCACCACGGCGCGCTCCTTTTCGACCACGGTTGTCCGTTCGGCCTCGCCCAGGAACTTCACGTCCTGGACCAGCACCATGTGCTGTGCCTGTGAATGCTGGTACGCCTGCATGAAGCGGCCGACAAGCGCCCGAAAATGCGCCTCGGGTTCGAGCCCCAGAGCCTTCACGTCGGCCACGATGCCGAGCAAGGTGCCCATGTAGCCGTCGGCCACGTCGAACAGGATGTGCGCCTTGTCGCGGTAGTAGTGATACAGCAAGGGCTTCGAGATACCGCAGGCCTCGGCCAGCTGCGCCATGGACGCGCTCGGGAAACCGTGGTCGGCGAACAGCTGCGCCGCCGCATCCACGATGGCTGCACGCTGCAGGTCGAAGGTCGCTGCCCGGGGTCGCGCCACGGATCAACCACCGCCCAAGAAATAGCGAGGGGCTGGGCGCTGCCCAACCACGGCCGCTAACACCTCAGCGCTCATCGAAGCTGACGACCACGTTCTCGGTCACCGGATGGGACTGACAGGTCAGCACGAATCCGGCCTCCACGTCCGTCCGCTCGAGGCTGTAGTTCTTGTCCATGCGCACCTCACCCTCCAGCAGCTTCGCCCGGCAGGTGCAGCACATGCCGCCCTTGCAGGAATAGGGCAGGTCCAGTCCGGCCTTCAGAGCGGCATCCAGCACCGTGCCGTCCGACTCGCGGTATTCGATCTCGCGGCGGGTGCCGTCGAGCACCACCATGATCCGGGCGGATGCGGCGTCGCCCGGTTCGACGTGAGTCGCCGGGGACCCCGAAGGCACCCCGAAGCGCTCCACGTGAACGTGATTCGCATCCATGCCTGCCGCCAGCAACGCCCCTTCCACGTCGTCGATCATCGCACCGGGGCCGCAGACGAAAGCTTCGTCGATGGCTTCGATCGGCAGCAGCGTATCGGTGAACGCCCTCACCTTCGCCGCATCCAGCCGCCCGTTGAACAGGTCCACGTCCTGCAATTCCCGGCTGAACAGGTTGTACAGAGTGAACCGTTGGACATAGCGATCCTTCAGGTCCTCGAGCGCTTCATGGAACATCACGTCCTGCAGGCGCCGGTTGCCGTACACCAGGGTGAAGCGGCTGTGCGGTTCGCGCGCGAGCGTGGTTCGAGCCAGGGATACGACCGGCGTGATGCCGCTGCCCGCCACGAAGGCCACGTAGTGCTTGCGCTGCCGGGGGTCGAGCGGCGTGTGGAACCCGCCGTGGGGCGTCATGACGTCGATCGTGTCGCCTGCGCCGAGCGCATCAAAGGCCCAGGTGGAGAACACGCCCCCCGCCACGCGCTTGATCGCGACGCGCAGTTCGCCGTCGTCGACTCCGGCACAGATCGAGTAGCTGCGGCGCACGTCTTCGCCGTTGAAATCGGTGCGCAGCGTCAGATGTTGCCCCTGCACGAAGGCGTAGTCGGCCGCAAGTGCCGCGGGCACCTCGAACCGCAGGCTCACGGCTTCCGGAGTCTCGCGCCGCACTTCGGCGATGCGCAGCGAATGGAATTTCGGGGTCACAGCGGCTTGAACTCTTCGAACGGTTCCATGCAGTCTTCGCACCGCCACAGCGCCTTGCAGGCCGTGGAACCGAAGGCTGCCAGGCGCGTCGTCTTGCGTGAATCGCAACGGGGACACGCAATAGCACGAGGGACCAGGCGAATCGTTTGCACCGCGGTTTCCGCCGTGCGGTTCGGCGGCACGATGCCGTAGGCCCTGAGACGTGCAGCGGCATCGGCTTCGATCCAGTCCGTGGTCCATGCGGGTGACAGCTGAGTTTCGACCGAGACCGTTGCGGCACCCGCTTCACCCAGGGCCGTGCGAATCGATGCGGCGATGACCTCCGTCGCCGGACAACCCGAGTAGGTCGGTGTCACGACCACAGTCAACGCATCGTCCGTTGCGCGGATTGCGCGAACGATGCCGAGCTCGCACACCGAGATCACCGGAATCTCGGGGTCGGGTACGGTGCGCAGGACCTGCCAAGCCTCGGCTTCCGTCAACATCGGATCACCACGTCGCACCGGGATAGGTGCGCTGCAGGTACTGCATCTCGGTCAGCAGGTGCCCCATGTGCTCGGAGTGCATGCCGAGCTTGCCGCGTGACACGAACGCCGAGCCTTCCGGCGCCTTCAGCGTCGCCTCCTCGAGGACGGGCAACACCGTCGCGTCCCAGGCCGAACGCAATTCGGTCCATTTCACGCCGACTCCAGCTGCATGCACCATGTCGTCCACCGGCGTCGGGGCAAACAATTCCGCGGTGTACGGCCACAGATCGTCGACAGCCCGCTGCATGCGTGCGTGGGATTCGTCGGTCCCGTCGCCCAGCCGGATCACCCATTCCCCGGCGTGCTGCACGTGATAGCGCGATTCCTTCACGCTCTTTGCCGCAATGGCGGCCAACCCGGAATCCGCAGACGCTGCGAGCCCGGTCCACAGCTCGCGCAGGAAAGTACTGAACAAGAAGCTGCGCAAGACGGTGCGCCCGAAATCGCCGTTGGGCAGCTCCACCAGGGTCACGTTGCGGAACTGGCCTTCGGTGCGCAGGAAGGCGAGCTGGTCTTCGTCGCGCCCGGCGCCCTCGATTGTGCTCGCATGGGTCAGTACCAGCCGCGACTGGCCGATCAGGTCGAGCGCGACGTTGGCGAGCGCGATGTCCTCTTCCAGCACCGGCGCGTGGCCGCACCATTCGGACAGGCGCTGTCCGAGGATCAGCGTGCTGTCGCCGATGCGCAGCAGATATTCGAGATGGGGTGTCATCACATGTGGTCCACGTCCTTCGGCAGCTTGAAGAACGTCGGATGGCGATAGATCTTGTCGGCGGCCGGATCGAACAGTTCCGGCTTCGCATCGGGATCGGAGGCGACGATGTGATCGGCCCGTACCACCCAGATGCTGACGCCTTCCTGACGGCGGGTGTAGACATCGCGGGCGTTCTGCAACGCCATCCGCTCATCGGGCGCGTGCAGGCTGCCGCAGTGCTTGTGATCGAGTCCGTTGCGGTTACGGATGAAGACTTCCCAAAGCGGCCATTCCTTGCGGTCCATGAGCAATATCCCCTCTACGCGGCAAGCGGCCTGGCGGCCTGCTTCTCGGCGTACGCGACAGCCGCCTCGCGCACCCATGCGCCCTCGTCACGCGCCTTGACACGAGCCGCCAACCGGTCGCGGTTGCAGGGGCCATCGCCGTTGACGACGCTCCAGAACTCAGACCAGTCGATGGCGCCGAAGTCGTAGTGGCCGCGGGCCTCGTTCCACCGCAACGCGGCATCCGGCAGCCGCACGCCGAGCACGTCGGCCTGCGGCGCGGTGGCATCGACGAACTTCTGGCGCAGGTCATCGTTCGAGATGCGCTTGATGCCCCAGCGCATGCTGTCGCCGCTGTTTTTCGATTCGCCATCGGGCGGCCCGAACATCATGAGCGACGGCCACCACCAGCGGTTCACCGCGTCCTGCACCATGTCGCGCTGCGCCTGCGTGCCGCCCATCATGGTGAGCAGCAGGTCGAAGCCCTGCCGCTGGTGGAAGCTCTCTTCCTTGCACACACGGATCATGGCGCGTGCGTACGGTCCGTAGGAGCAGCGGCAAAGCGGAATCTGGTTCATGATCGCCGCACCATCCACCAGCCAGCCGATGACGCCGATGTCGGCCCAGGTAAGCGTCGGGTAGTTGAAGATCGACGAGTATTTGGCCTTGCCGGCATGCAGCGCGTCGATCAACGCGTCGCGCGACACGCCAAGCGTTTCGGCGGCAGCGTACAGATACAGTCCGTGCCCGCCTTCGTCCTGCACCTTCGCGAGCAGGATCGCCTTGCGCTTCAATGTCGGGGCACGCGTGATCCAGTTGCCCTCCGGCAACATGCCGACGATCTCGGAATGGGCGTGTTGCGAAATCTGCCGCACCAGCGTCTTGCGATAGGCCTCGGGCATCCAGTCCTTCGCTTCGATGAAATCGCCGCGGTCGATCTTGGCGTCGAACTCGGTCTGGTACTGCGGGTTTTCCACCACCGCCGGTCCGCCGAGCTTCTCGCCCTTGGCGGCCGCGATGTCCATCGCTTGGGTATACAAGGTTGCCCGTCCTATATATGCGAAGCGATCATCAGATCGCTTCGTCTCGACGCTGCCCTCTCCCGGAGGGAGAGGGGTTGGCTGCGCCAACCCCTGCGGGGTGAATGGTGACTCCCCCTCATCCCCTGCCCTTCTCCCTTAGGGAGAAGGGTGTGCGCTCCCCTCTCCCTCCGGGAGAGGGGTTGGGGGTGAGGGAAACACTGTTGGACCTGTGCGTTCATGCAATCTTCGGCCGGTTGTCGAGCACGCGCTTCGCCTTGCCGACCGTGACCCGCTCGATCGCGAACGGTTGTGTCACCTCGACCCGCGCGGTGACGCCGATCAGGTTCTTGATGCGATGCTGCAACTCGCCGGCGAGCCGCTGGCGATTCGAATCCGCACGGTCGGCCGTCGCTTCCAGCTCCACGCGTACGGTCAACGCGTCCAGATGACCATCCTTCTCGAGCACCAGCAGATACTGCGGGGCGAGCTGCGGCAAGGCGCAGATCAGCTCCTCGATCTGGGACGGAAAGACGTTGACGCCGCGGATGATCATCATGTCGTCCGAGCGGCCGGTGATCTTGTCCATGCGCCGCATCGATCGCGCCGTGGGTGGCAGCAGACGCGTGAGGTCGCGCGTGCGATAGCGGATGACCGGCAGCGCTTCCTTGGTGAGCGTGGTGAACACCAGTTCGCCGGGACTGCCGTCGGGCAGGACCTCGCCGGTGGACGGATCGATGATCTCGGGATAGAAATGGTCCTCCCAGATCACCGGGCCGTCCTTGGTCTCGATGCATTCGTTCGCGACACCCGGCCCCATCACCTCCGACAGGCCGTAGATGTCGACGGCGTCGATGCCGGCGCGCTTCTCGATGGCCTCGCGAATGCCTTCGCTCCAGGGTTCCGCGCCGAAGATGCCGATGCTGAGCGACGTGGCCTTCGGGTCGATCCCCACCCGTTCCATCTCGTCGATCAGGGTCAGCATGTAGGTCGGCGTCACCATGATGATGTCCGGCCGGAAATCCTGAATGAGCTGGATCTGCTTCTCGGTCTGGCCACCCGACATCGGGATCACCGTACAGCCGAGCCGCTCCGCGCCGTAGTGCGCGCCGAGGCCGCCGGTGAACAGGCCGTAGCCATAGGCCACATGCACGATGTCGCCCGCTCGGCCACCCGATGCCCGGATCGACCGCGCCACCAGATCGGCCCAGTTGTCGATGTCGCGTCGCGTATAGCCGACCACGGTGGGCTTGCCCGTGGTGCCGCTCGAGGCATGGATGCGCACCACCTTTTCCCGCGGCACGGCGAACAGGCCGAACGGATAGTTCTCGCGCAGGTCCTGCTTGGCCGTGAAGGGAAACTTCGCGAGGTCCGCCAGCGTCCGCAGTTCGTCCGGATGCACGCCCTTCGCTTCGAACTTCTTCCGGTAGTGCGGCACGTTGTCGTATGCATGCCGCACCGACCAGCGCAGGCGTTCGAGTTGCAGCGCGCGCAGCTCGTCGACGCTGGCCTTCTCGATGGGTTCGAGGTCCGCCGGCGTGGGCGCCCTGGCGGTCACGGCTTCGCCTCAGGCACGGTCTTCCGGTCCTTGATGCGGGCGGAACGCCCGCGAAAGGTCGCAATCAACTCGCCGTGCTGGTTCTGTACGGTCACGTCGTAGATGCCGGTGCGCCCGGTGCGCGCCACTTCTTGCGCCTGTGCCGTCAGCGTGTCGCCGAGCTTGCCCTGGGCGATGAAGTCCACCGCGAAGCCCGCCGCCACGGTGAGCTCGTTGTAGCTGTTGCAGGCGAATGCGAAGGCGGAATCGGCCAGCAGCGAAATGAAACCGCCGTGACAGATCTTGAAGCCGTTCAGCATGTCGGGGCGCACCACCATGCTCATGACGGCGCTGCCGGGCCCCATGCGCTCCACCTTCATGCCGAGACCGCGCGAGGCTTCGTCTTCGGCCAGCATGCCCGCGCCGACGTAGTCGGCCGTCTGTTGCGGAGTCATCCTCAGCCCGCGCCGGGCCGCCCCAAGCGGGCTGGCCCCCTCGGGGGGAGAGGCCGAAGGCCTGTCGGGGGGGTCGTCATGCCCCTGTGAAGCGCGGCGCGCGCTTCTCCATGAAGGCGGTCACCCCCTCCAGATAGTCGGCGCTGAAGCCCAGCGTTCTCTGGGAATCGCGCTCGAGTTCGAGCTGCTGCGCGAGCGTGTTGTTCTCCGCGGCCTGCATGGCCTGCTTGATGTGGGCGTAGCCGAGCGTAGGTCCGCTCGCCAGCTGCGTAGCCATGGCACGAACCGTCGAGATGAGTTCCGCGTCATCGACACATTTCCAGATGAGACCCCACTGCTCTGCCTGTTCCGCCGGCAATTTGTCGCCGAACAGGGCGAGGCCGAGGGCGCGCGGCCCGCCGAGCATGCGCGGCAGCCACCACGTGCCGCCGGAATCGGGGACGAGGCCGAGCTTGCAGAACGCCTGGATGAAATTCGCGGAGCGCGCGGCCACCACCACATCACAGGCGAGCGCGAGATTGGCACCGGCGCCGGCCGCGACGCCGTTGACCGCTGCGATCACCGGCTTGGGCAGCGAACGCAGCCCCATGACCAGCGGTACGTACCAGGTCTCGATGGACTCGCCCAGGTCCGGACGCGGACCGCCGGGCGCCACCGCGCGATCGTTCAGGTCCTGGCCGGCACAGAACCCCCGGCCCGCGCCCGTCAACACCAGGGCGCGCGCGGCAGGATCGTCGCGCACGCGTTCGAGGGCGTCACGGACTTCCCGATGCATCGCCACGGTAAAACTGTTGAGCCGCTCGGGGCGGTTCAACGTGATGGTGGCCACACCATCGGTCAGGTCGAACAGGATGTACTGGTAGTCCACTGTGCTAGTCGAGCCCCGCCTTGGGAAGGATGGACGACAATGAGAACGCGATTCATTGACCGGTCGGTCAACGAACTGTAATCTCGGCCGCAACGAAACACAACCACCCCGCCGCGGGAGGCTGCCATGCCCTGCTACGAAATCGACGGCATCACGCCGGTGGTCGACCCCACCGCCTTCGTCCACCCGACCGCCATCCTGATCGGCGACGTCATCGTCGGCGCCGGGTGTTACGTCGGTCCGGCCGCCAGCCTGCGCGGCGACTTCGGGCGTCTCGTCCTGGAAGCCGGCGCCAATCTCCAGGACACCTGCGTGATGCACGGTTTTCCCGGTACCGACACCGTGGTGGAGACCGACGGTCACATCGGTCACGGGGCCGTGCTCCACGGTTGCCGTGTCAAGCGCAATGCGCTGGTGGGCATGAACGCGGTGGTCATGGACAACGCCGTGATCGGCGAAGCGGCGATGGTGGCCGCGTGCGCGTTCGTGAAAGCCGGCATGGAAGTCCCGCCGCGAACGCTCGCGGCCGGCGTTCCCGCCAAGCTGGTGCGCGAACTTACCGAGAAGGAGCTCGCCTGGAAGGTGGAAGGCACCGCCACCTATCAGCAGTTGACCCGGCGCTGCCTCTCGACGCTGCACGAGGTGCTGCCGCTCGCGGCGGTAGAGCCCAACCGCAGGCGATTCACCATGGAGGGCGTCGTGCCTTTGGTGGAGCGCAAGAAGGCGTCTTCGGAGTAGAACGCTCCGCACTGAGGTGCCGCTGGCCCCCATCCCAACCTTCCCCCAGCAAAGCTGGGGGAAGGGGCCGTACACCCCTTCCCCCGCGACGTAGTCGTGGGGGAAGGTTGGGATGGGGGCCGCGCGCGCCACCTGCCGCACTGCCAGCCCTCAGGTGGCCTGAGCTACCGGCTTCCGCTTCCAGGAATTCACGTACTCGGTCTGCTCGACGCCTGCGGGCAGCTCGGCCACCTCCACCGGAAACCGCGTGTCGATCATTACCGCAACTTCGTCCGTTTCCTTGCGCCCCGCCTTCGCGCCGACTTCGAACGCCTTCGGGTGCGGTCCGTGGGTGAATCCGCACGGGTGCAGCGTCACCATGCCGGGGTGGATGTTGTCGCGCGAGAAGAACTGCCCGCGGTGGTAGAAGATGATTTCGTCGTAGTCGTCGTTGTTGTGGAAGAACGGCACCTTGAGCGCACCCGGATCGGACTCGATGGGCCGGGGCACGAAGGTGCACACGACGAAGTTCTTCGCGACGAACGTGGTGTGGGCGGAGGGCGGCAGGTGGTACCGATGGCTCATCAGCGGTCGGATGTCGCGCCAGTTCAACTTGACCGGCGTGAGATCTCCGTGCCAGCCGATGGCATCGAGCGGATTGAAGGGGTAGTCGATGGTGGAGAGCTTGCCGCGGCGCTTCACCACCACGCGAGTGGGCGTTTCGCCCTGCTGTCGACGGAAGACCTCGTCCATGCGCGGGGTCTCGAGCACCGCCGGATCGAAGATTGCGTGCGGACCCACCAGTCCCTTCTCGGGTAGCTGGTAGGAGCCTTCGGTGCACTCGATCAACAGCAGCGACGTGGGCTCGGAGGGCTCGATCCGCCACATCGCTCCGCGCGGCAGCATGACGTAGTCGCCATCGCGGTAGGTGAAGTGGCCCCAGTCGCAGAACAGGCTGCCGGCCCCCTCGTGCACGAACAGCAACTCGTCGCCGTCGGAATTGCGCACGAGGTGATCCATCGGCCGTTCGGCGCGCCACCAGCGCAGCTTCATGTCGCCGTTGTGCAAAAACACACGCGCTTCCCAAGGGCTGCCTGCCACGGCCGGCAGAAGATTGAGATCGTATGCGTGAGGTTGCAATGATCCTGCGAAATCCTGCCATGCGGTCGGCGGATGCCGGTGGTGAAAATGCGCGCTCGGACCGAAGAATCCTTCCTTGCCCATCTCGCGCTCGAACGTGCCCGCCGGCAGGTCGGCATGCGCCTGCCGCGAGAATTCCCCTTCGCTGCGGGGTAGCTGGATCCAGCGTTTCATCGAATCGTCCCTCCTTCAGAGTCCGTCGCGTGCCAGCGCAATGGCTTCGCGCAACGCTTCGAGATCACCCACGTGGTTCGCGAGCAACAGCACGAGCCTCGCGTTCAGAGCGGCACTGCGCTGGTCGTCCAGGCCCGCATGCGCGTCGATCAGCGCCTGGTAGAAATCGTCGGGCGCGGGAATGTTGGGTTCGGTCTCAAGCCGCATGGGCCGTGACCTCCTGCCTGCCGGTCGAGCGTGCCACCGCACGCTCGAAAGCTTGTGCATCCCAACGACGCCAGCGCGCGGCGATGTGCTGGTCCGGACGCAGCAGATAGATCGTCCCAGGTGCAGCGCCGTAGCGTCGCGCAACCAGACCGTCGATGTCTTCCACAACGGCAACGCCGCCCCCCCCGAGCGCGCCGCCACCCGCAGGCACGACGACGACCACACGGATCTCTCCCGCATGCTGCAAGAGACGCTCCAGATCGGCACTTCGGTCCGCCGCCATGAAGTACAGCACGGCTGACGCGCCGCCGACACGATCGAGCAGCCAGCCTAAGTGGCCGTCGATGCGCACTGGCGCATCGGACGCCGGCGATCCGGGCACCAGCACCGACACGAACGCGTCGGTGTCGGGCGTGTCGAGCGCGGACTCGCGATAGGTGGCCGGCATCGACAGCCGTCCGCTGTTCACCAGTCGGCGCGCAAACGCGTGCTTCACCGACAGGTCGAGCACGGCATCGCGGAACACCCGGCTCATGGTGCTCTTGGGCGTGATGAAGTCGGTGGAACGCGTCGAATTGAGGATGTTCTCGTCGGCGGCGGCCACGCGCTCGACATCGTACGTCGCCAGCAATGCGGGGGCCGCTTCGCCACGGACCACGCGCGCGAGCTTCCAGCACAGATTGTCCGCGTCCTGGATGCCGCTGTTCGCGCCGCGCGCACCGAAGGGTGAGACCTGGTGCGCCGCGTCGCCGGCGAAGATCACGCGGCCATGCACGAAGCGGTCGAGCCGCCGGCACTGGAAGGTGTACACGCTGACCCATTCCAGTTCGAACGGCCGATCGTCACCCAGCATCGCGCGAATGCGGGGGATCACCCGTTCCGGTTTCCTCTCTTCGTCCGGATCGGCGTTCCATCCGAGCTGGAAATCGATGCGCCACACGTCGTCGGCCTGACGGTGCAGCAGCACCGACTGGTTCGGATGAAACGGTGGATCGAACCAGAACCAGCGCTCGGTCGGATAGTCGCCGACCATTCGAACGTCGGCGATCAGGAAGCGGTCGCGGAAGATCTGGCCTTGCCAGTCGAGGCCCAGATAGTCGCGCATCGGGCTGCGCGCGCCGTCGCAGGCGATGACCCAGTCGGCCCGCACGCGGTACGTGCCGTCGGGGGTCTCCACGGACAGCGTCACACCGTCTGCATCCGGTGCCGCGCCGGCCACGCGATTCTTCCATCGCACCTCGCCGCCCACCGCCTGCAGCCGCGCGAGCATCGCCTCCTCGAGCAGGTACTGCTGCAGGTTCACGAACGCGGGATGCTTGTGGCCGCCCTCCGGCAACAGATCGAACTGGTAAGCGAGGCGATCGCGATGGAACACCTTGCCCACATTCCAGCAGACGCCGCGGCCGGTGATCGTCTCGGCGCAACCCAGGCGGTCCAGGATTTCCAGCGTGCGCTTGGCATAGCAGATGGCGCGCGAGCCGGTGCTGACGGTGTCGTTGTCGTCCAGTACCACGGCCTGCACGCCGTGCAAAGCGAGGTCGATCGCGCACGCGACGCCGACCGGACCCGCGCCGACGATGGCGACCGGGATACGCAGTTCACCGCCGAGTTCAGGCGGCGGGATGTAAGGGAAGCGGGCCGGGGTGCGACTGTTCATCTAGCAAGTGGCGGTGCCTGAGCACGCTGCCCCCATCCCGACCTTCCCCCACCGAAGGTGGGGGAAGGGGTGTACAGCTCCTTCCCCCGGCTTTGCCGGGGGAAGGTTGGGATGGGGGCCGGGCGCCAACTCTTTCACCGATGCCCCTCGAGCTGCGCCCACATCTCCTTGTCCCGCTGCGCCGTCCAGATGCGCGGATCGCGGTAGCCGGTCGCCTCGTCGAAGGCACGACTCACGTCGAACGGCATGCAGTGGTCGAAGATGACCCAGTGCCCGAACTTGGGCTTCAGCGTGTCGTAAGTCTGCTTGTACACCTCGCGCAGGTTCTTGCCGGCAGCAGCACCCTGCTTCACGGCATCGAACATCTCCGTGACGAAGGCCCTCGTGTCCGTCAGACCCTTCGCCACCTGCGCCGTGCCGAGCAACGCATCGCCCCGTCCCGGCACGAGGGCCTCCGGCTGCAGCGCCGCGATGCGATCCAGGGTCGCAGGCCAATCGGTGAGGTAGGCGTCGCCCGTGTACGGCGTGGCCGCGAACTCCACCAGATCGCCGCTGAACAGCACCTTCTGCTGCGGCAGCCACACCACCGTGTCGCCCTTCGTGTGCCCCCGACCGAGGTGCATGATGCGCACTTCCAGCTTGCCCATCCACAGGGTCATCGCCTCTTCGAACACGATGGTGGGCCAGGTGAGCCCGGGGATCGACTCCACCGCCTGGAACAGCCGCGGGAAGCGTTCGATCTCGGATTTCATGTCGGCCTCACCGCGCTCGACGATCAGGTCGTAGGTGCCCCGGCTCGCGATGACCTGCTGCGCTCCATAGGCGCTCGCGCCGAGCACGCGCACCGCATGGTAGTGGGACATGACGACGTACTTGATCGGCTTGTCGGTCACCTCGCGGATGCGCCGGATCACGTCCTGCGCCATCACCGGTGTCGCCTGGGTGTCGATCACCATCACGCCGTCGTCGCCGATGACGATGCCGGTATTGGGATCGCCCTCGGCGGTGTAGGCATAGGCGCAATCGGCGAGCTTCGTGAAGCTCACCTTCTTCACTTCCAGATCCGCCTGCGATGCGAATTTCTTTTCCATGACGTTTCTCCGTTCATAAACCCAGATAGGCTTCCCGCACCTGTGCGTCCTCGCGCAGCTGCGCCCCCGACCCTTCAAGCACGATGCGCCCCGTTTCCAGCACGTAGCCGTAGTCGGCGATGGCAAGGGCTGCCGTGGCGTTCTGCTCCACCAGCAATACGCTCACACCCTCGCGCCGCAGGCGCTCGATGGTGCCGAACACCTCTTCCACCAGTTTCGGCGCAAGCCCCATGCTCGGCTCGTCGAGCAACAGCAGCTTCGGCGCGCTCATCAGCGCCCGGCCGATGGCAAGCATCTGCTGCTGGCCGCCGGACAACATGCCGGCCGCCTCGCGACGCTTGTCGCGCAACACCGGAAACAGCTCGCAAGCGTGCTCGATGCCGCGCGTGACATCGGCCTTCGACCGCAGATAGCCGCCGAGCCGCAGGTTGTCTTCGACGCTCATCGGGCCGAAGACCTGGCGGCCTTCGGGCACCTGCGACAGGCCCGCGCGCACGCGCGCCTGGCTCGGTGCCCGCGTGATATCCGCGCCACCGAACCGGATCGTACCTTCCATGGCCGGCCGCACACCTGACAGCGTCCGCAGCAGCGTGGTCTTGCCGGCGCCGTTGGCGCCGATCAACGCCACCAGCGCGCCTTCGGCCACCCGCAACGAGACACCTTCGAGCGCGCGAATGCGACCGTACTGCGCGCCGAGCCCCGCCACTTCCAGCAAGGGGGCAACGACGTTTTCCGGTTGCGCGCTCACTGCAGCGTCGCCCCGGTGGCACCCGCGCCGAGGTACGCGGCCACCACCGCCGGATTCGCGCGGACCTCCTCGGCAGTACCCTCGGCGAGCTTGCGACCATAGTCGAGCACCAGGACGTGGTCCGACACGCCCATGACGAGCTTCATGTCGTGTTCCACCAGGACCACCGTGACACCGCTCGCGGCGATGTCCCGGATCAGTTCGCGCATCGCCCCTTTCTCGGTGGGATTGAGCCCCGCGGCCGGCTCATCGAGAAACAGCAGCTTCGGTTTGAGCGCCAGCGCTCGCGCGATCTCGAGGCGTTTCAGGACCCCGTAGGGCAACGCCTCGGCGAGGCGCAGCGCGTACTCGTGCACGCCCACGAACCGCATCAGTTCCATGGCCTCGTCACGACAAGTGCCGTCCGCGCGCCGCAGGCCGGGAAAGTGGAACAGCGCCGGCAGCAACCGCTGCGACAACCGCAGGTGCGCCCCGACCATCACATTCTCGAGCGCGTTCATGTGGTGACAGACCTGCAGGTTCTGGAACGTGCGCGCCACGCCGCGCCGGGCGAGCTGATCCGGCGACCGGCCGGAAACGACTTCGCCGTGCAGCTTCACGGTACCTTCGGACGGACGATAGACACCGGTGATCACGTTGAACAGCGTGGTCTTGCCGGCCCCGTTGGGCCCGATCACCGAGTGCACACGCCCGGCGCTGACGGCGTAGTCGATGCCGGCGAGCGCCTGGACGCCGCCGAAGCGCTTGGCGATGCCGTTCAATTCAAGCATGACGCAGGCGCCGCAGGATGGTGGGAACGAGGCCGCGCGGCAGCAGCACCATCACGAGAATCAGCAGCGCTCCGAACACCACCATCTCCCACCCCTCGAACTCCGCGAGCAACTGCGGCAACGCGGTGAGCAGCGCCGCACCGAACACCGATCCATGCACCGATGCCATGCCGCCCACCACCACCATGGTGACCAGCTCGATCGAATGCAGGAAGCTCGCGACCTGCGGCGTGATGAAACCCACGTAGTGCGCGAACAGCGAGCCGGCGAAGCTCGCGAATACGGCGGAAATGGTGAACACACGCGCCTTGTAGCGGGCGACATCGACGCCAACGGATTGGGCCGCCGCTTCCGATCCGTGCAAGGCGCGCAGTGCCCGGCCCACGGGCGAGTCCACCAGGTTGCCGGCGAACCACGCCGCCAGCCACAGGCAGGCCGCGATGATCCAGTACCACTGGAACTCGCCGGTGGGGGCCCACCCTGCCACGTTCAACGCATCGACCGGCATGCCGTCCGGGCCACCGGTCCACGCACTTTCGTTGGTGATGACAATCGACACGATGATGCCCAAGCCGAGCGTGGCCATCGCGAGGTAATGGCCCCTCAAGCGCAGGATGGGGCGTGCCACGGCGAAGGCGAGCAGACCCGTGCCCACCATGCCCGCACCCATGGCCACCAATGGCGGCCAGCCGTAGCGCGCAGTGAGTATCGCCGAGGTATAGGCACCGAGCCCGAAGAACCCGGCGTGGCCCAGGCTCACCTGCCCCGCGTAGCCCATGACCAGGTTCAGCCCGATCACCGCGATGGCGTTGATGCCGATGCGGTTCACGACGTCCAGTACGTAAGTGTTGGGGAGCAGCCAGGGCAGCACGACCAGCAGCGCTGCCAGCGCCAGCAGGGCTTTCCAGCGGCTCGTCATACCCGGTCCACAGCTCGGGATCCGAAGATCCCGCGTGGCAGGAAAAAGAGCACCAGCAGGATCAGCACGAACGGCACGGCGTCCTTGTACGCCGACGAGATGTACCCGGCCGTCATCGCTTCCGCGAGACCCAGAATCAACCCGCCTGCAACCGCCCCGGCGCCGCTGCCGAGACCACCCAGCGTCGCCGCAACGAAACCCTTGAGTCCGAGCATGAGACCTGCATCGTAGGACGTCATCGTGATCGGCGCCGCCAGCGCACCCGCGATGGCACCCAGCGCCCCCGACAGCGCGAAGGCCACCAGCCACACGCGTCGCGTGTCGATGCCCACCAGTTGCGCGCCGAGCCGGTTGTACGACGACGCGAGCATCGCCTTGCCGAAGCGCGTGCGGTTGAAGAAGACCCAGAGGACGACCACGACCAGCGCCGACACCGCCATCACCCACAGGCTCTGCGGCAGCAGGCTCGCCCCGCCGATGGCGAGCGGTGTATCGCCGCTGAAAGGCTGCAACGCGTGCTGGCCCTTGCCGAAGATCACCTGGGCCAGGCCCTGGATCAGGATCGAAGCGCCGATGGTGATGATGATGAGAGTCACCACCTCCGCGTCGCGCGCGGGCTCGATGGCCACCTTGTCGATCAGCACACCCGCGACGACGGCGACCAGCACCGCCCCCAGGATCGCGAGCGGCAGTGCCAGCCCCGCGGCCGCGAGAAACACCGAGACCATGCCGCCCAGCATGATGAACTCGCCCTGGGCGAAATTGATGACGCCGCTCGCGTTGAAGATGATGGCGAAGCCGAGTGCCGCCAGCGCATAGATCGAACCGCTGGTGAGCCCCGAGAAGAGGAACTGCAGGAATTCCGCCACGTACTCGCTTCGCGTCACGCAACGCCGCTGGTGCGTCCGGACGACTCCTCCCTGGGTTTGTAACCGCGCCTGAGGACGATTACGATTAGGTGAATTGATTGCATGAATCGTAATCGCCCCCTAGCATGCGGTCAAATCCGATGGCCAACCGCTCCGCCGCCCCGCGCGCCAATCCACGCACCGCCCCCCGCACCCCCCAGGGGATCCAGTCGCTCGAGACCGGCGGCGCGCTGCTGCGCGCGCTCGTCGTCCGCGGTGGTCCGACCATGCTGAAGGACCTCGCGGCCGACGCCGGCATGCCCCCGGCCAAGGCGCACCGCTATCTGGTGAGCTTCATCCGGCTGGGACTCGTGGAACAGGATCCGGTCACCGGCTGGTACGACCTCGGCAGCTTCGCGCTCGGCCTGGGTCTCGCTGCGCTTGCGCGCATCGACGCCGTGCGCCTTGCCGGACCGATGATGATCGACCTTGCCGCCCGCCTCGACACCACCGTGGCTGCGGCAGTCTGGGGCAACCGAGGTCCCACCATCGTGCGCTGGGAGGAATCGACGCAGGCCGTGATCGTCTACCTGAGGGCCGGCGCGGTCATGCCCTTGCTCGCCTCCGCCATCGGCCGCTGCTTCGCCGCGTGGATGCCGGCGTCGCGCACCGCGATGCTGCTCGAACCCGAACTGGCGGCCGCGGCGCGGTCCCGGCGCCCAGGCCTGCCAACTTCACGGCGCACCTTTGAAGCGGCGATGACGGGCATTCGCAGCCAGGGCATTGCCCAGGCTGAAGGCACCTTGCTGCCGGGGATCAGCGCCGTGGCCGTCCCCGTGTTCGACCACCGTGGCGAGATGGTACTGGCATTGAGTGCACTGGGTTATTCGGGCGGTTTCGACGCCAGCCTGGACGGCAAACCGGCCCGCGCACTGCGCGCCGCCAGCCGCGAACTGTCGATCCGGCTCGGCGCCCTCGTCTGACGTAGCGCTCTCACCGGGGGCCAGCCCTCTCATGGTGGCCCGTCAGTGGCTGAGGCGGCGCGGCGATTGCCGCACTGCAGCGAGGTGCGTACCATTTCGCGCCTCCCCGCCGCCGTCCGCCCCTTGGAGTCCGCAGTGAACGAACCGCTCTGGTCGCCTTCCCCCGAACGCTTTGCCGAAGCCAATCTGGCGCGGTTCGCACGCCAGGTCGAGCGCGATTTCGGCGTCAAGGCGGCCGACTACGACACGCTCTACGCATGGTCGGTGCGCGAACCCGAACGGTTCTGGTCGGCCCTGTGGGACTTCTGCGAGGTCATCGGCCACAAGGGCGAGCGCGTGTTGATCGATGCCGATCTCATGCCGGGCGCGCAGTGGTTCCCCGATGCGAAACTCAACTACGCGGAGAACCAGCTCCGCCGCCGCGACGATGCGCCGGCGATGGTCTTCCGTGGCGAGAACAAGGTACGGCGCAATCTCACCTTTCGCGAAGTGCACCAGACCGTGTCGCGCCTCGCGCAGGCCTTGCGCAATGCCGGCGTCGGCCCGGGCGATCGCGTGGCGGCGATCGTCGCCAACATGCCCGAAGCGATCCTGGGTCTGCTCGCCACGTCGAGCATCGGTGCCATCTGGTCGTCGTGCTCGCCGGATTTCGGTGTGCAGGGCGTGCTCGACCGGTTCGGCCAGATCGAGCCCAAGGTGCTGCTGTCCGTGGACGGCTATTTCTACGGCGGCAAGACCCACGACAATCTCGCCAAGCTGAAGGACATCGCGTCGCGGCTGCCGTCGCTCAATCGCGTGGTCGTGATCCCCTACATCTCCGACCTGCCCGATCTCGCAGGCATCGCGGGCGCTTCCACGTGGGGCACTTTCCTCGAACCATTCTCGTCGGGCGAGATCGCATTCGCCCGCCTGCCCTTCAACCATCCGCTCGCGATCCTCTACTCCTCCGGCACCACCGGCGTGCCGAAGTGCATCGTCCACGGTCAGGGCGGCACCTTGCTGCAGCACCTGAAGGAACATCAGCTGCAGACGGACGTGAAGCGGGACGACCGCCTGTTCTACTTCACCACCTGCGGCTGGATGATGTGGAACTGGCTCGCGTCCGGCCTCGCCACGGGGGCGACGCTGTTGCTCTACGACGGCTCGCCCTTCTACCCCGGCGCCAACGTGCTGTGGGACTTCGCCGAGCAGGAGCGCATGACCGTCTTCGGGACCTCGGCCAAGTACATCGACGCGCTCGCGAAGCTGCGCCTGGCGCCGGGGGAGACGCACGATCTCACCGCCCTGCGCACGATGACCTCCACCGGCAGCCCGCTGGCGGCGGAGAGCTTCGAATACGTGTACCGCAGCATCAAATCCGATCTGCTGCTCTCGTCCATCTCCGGCGGCACCGACATCGTGTCGTGCTTCGTGCTCGGCAGCCCCTGGCTGCCGGTATGGCGGGGCGAGATCCAGTGTCGCGGCTTGGGGCTGAAGGTGGAGGTCTACGACGACGGCGCCGCGCCGGTCGTGGGCGAAAAGGGCGAACTCGTCTGTACGGCCCCCTTCCCCTGCATGCCCGTGGGCTTCTGGAACGATCCGGACGGGGCCAAGTATCACGCGGCCTACTTCGAGCGCTTTCCCAACGTGTGGTGCCACGGCGACTGGATGGAGATCACCGCGCGCGGCACGTGCATCATCTACGGGCGCTCCGATGCAGTGCTCAACCCGGGCGGCGTGCGCATCGGCACTGCCGAGATCTATCGGCAGGTCGAGAAACTCGACGAAGTCATCGAGAGCATCGTGATCGGGCAGGACTGGGACAACGACGTACGGGTCGTCCTATTCGTGCGCCTGCGCGACGGTGTGGTGCTCGATGCGGCCCTCGCCAAGCGCATCAAGGATGAGATCAAGAGCAACACGACGCCGCGCCACGTACCCGCGAAGATCGTCCAGGTGGCGGACATTCCGCGTACAAAGAGCGGCAAGATCGTCGAGCTCGCCGTGCGCAACGTGGTGCATGGCCGTCCGGTCAAGAACCGTGAAGCGCTCGCGAATCCAGAGGCCCTCGAGCTCTATCGCGATCTGCCGGAGTTGGCCGTCAAGTAGAAAAAAAGAGGGCGACCCGAAACCGGGCCGCCCCGTGCACGCTTCGCCCGAAGCGCGTCACTCACCACTGGAAACCGTTACATCCGGAAGCGCCGTACCGCGGCGTCGAGCTCCTGCGCGAGGCCATCGAGTTCGGCGCTGGCGCGGGCCGTGGTCTCGGCCCCGGCCGCCGTGCCCTGTGCCGAATCGCGGATCGAATCCACGTTCGACGCAATCTCGGCGGCCGCCGTGCTCTGCTCCTCGGCGGCCGACGCGATCTGCCCGTTCATGTCGTTGATGCTCTCGATCGCCTGCGCGATGCCGGACAGCGCTTCGGCCATGCGGTGGGCGAAATCGGCGCTCTCATGTGCGGCCCCGGCGCTCGCCGTCATCGCTGCCGCCACGTCGCGCACGCCCGCCTGCAGGCGCACGATCATCTGCTCGATCTCGCGGGTGGATTCCTGGGTCCGCGAAGCGAGCGTGCGGACCTCGTCAGCCACCACGGCGAACCCGCGGCCCTGCTCGCCGGCGCGCGCGGCTTCGATCGCCGCATTGAGTGCCAGCAGGTTGGTCTGTTCGGCGACACCCTTGATGACGTCCAGCACCTTGCCGATGCCCTCGCCTTCGTGCTGCAACCGCGCCACCAGCACCCCGGCTTCGCCGGTCTGGGTGACGAGCTGCTGCGCCTTCTCGCGGGTGCCCGCGACCACGTTCATGCCGTCCTGGGAGTTGTCCCGGGCGCGGTGGGCGGCCTCCGCTGCATTGGAAGCACCCCGGGCCACTTCCTCCACGGCGTGGCGCAATTCGGCGATGGATTCCGCGGCATGCTCGGTCTGGCCGCGCTGGCGCTCGGTCGCGCTGCGAGCGTCGGTCACGACTTGGGACAGCGCCTGCGTCGCGCGGTGCAGGCGGCCGGCCGTGCCGACCACCTGGGCCATGGTGGCGGCGAGAGCGTCCATGAACTGGTTGAACCCGACCGCGAACGCGCTCTTCGCGTCCGGATGCCGGTAAGTGAGATCGACGCTGCCATCCACGACGGCCAGATGACGGCCGATCGCGTGGATCTCTTCGGCCTGGCGCGCCTCGCGCCGGAACTGCGTCGCGAGATACACCAGCATCGCACTCTCGACCACCACGTACAGCGCATGCACCAGAACGATGTGGAATCCCGTGTTCTGCTCGAAGACCCACACCCCGGTGCCGCTGCGCTGCAGAAAATCGAATGCGAGGTGATGCACGGCGATCACCACGGTACCCGTCACGATGGGCAGCCAGTCGCGGTAGTACAGCAGCACGGCCAGCAGGACGAACACGCCGAAGTGCAGTTCGAGCATGCCGTGGCTCTGGTGGATGTGGAGCGCGGTGAAGATCATGAACGCCGCGCCCATCGCGCAACGGGTCACGACGCTGCCGGGTGCCATGAACACGAGGACCGTAGGCACGATAGCCGCAGGCAGGCCGATCAGCAGTGCCGGCCACCACGTGCCGTGCCAAGGCGCCAGCGCCAGGGCGAGTACCAGGAGTGCCCAGGCGATCCCGAGCATCACGCGATCGGCGTGGGTGTTGAGGGCAGCGAGAGTGAACTCGTCGGTTCGCCTCACGGGCGTCCCCCCGGCTCAGCGCTCGACTCGGCAGCCCGCGCGGTCTGCAATGCGGATCCATGGCCGCCACGGTTGCAGAAGCAGCCCATCATCGCTGCCGCGCGCGGCGTTGCCAGGTCCGCCGATCGGACCGACTTCGCCACGGCCGCTTCGACCGGGCCGCCACGGGCAGTGCTGCAGCGTGCGATGTCTGCGTAAGGTCCGAGGTAGACCGGACGTCCCGCCGGATCGAAGACGGCGGCTGCCGGCGCGGCCGGCAGGTTGCGCCAGAGCAGTTCGGATTCCGCCGGGGTGAGGCGTGGCAGGCGGTCGATACCACGGGCCGGTGTCGATGCCGGACCGGGGGCATCGGCCACTGCGAAGATCACCCCATCGGCTTGATGGCGTGCCACCAGCGCCAGGAAGTGCTCGTCGGCGACGCGGCTGCAGGCGCAACTCGAATCGCGCAGGTGCACCACCACCGTGCGCGACGCCGTGCCGGGGACCGACTGGAGACGGGCGACGGCGCTGGCATCCAGGCCCGCCGCATCGAACTGGGCAAACTGGTCGGCCGCCATGCCGGGTTCCACGGCGGGACCAAGGCCGGTGGCCTGCCACTGCCAGAACAGCCACGCGGTGGTTCCGAGCCAGGCCACGAACAGGCCCGCGGCCGCGAGCTTGCGCCGTTCACCGGTGACGGCCGCTGCCGCCGAACCTTGCCATCGAAGCTCCATGGGTCATCATTACGGCAGGACCTGGCAGGATTTGAGCACTGATTGCGACTGTCGAACCGTCTGACAGTCCCTGGAGTCCCCCGAACTTATCCCCCCAACGAGGCCCGTCCATGGATCGAATCACCCTCAAGGTCGGCGGCATGACCTGCAACGGCTGCGTGGCCAGCGTCACGCGGGTCGTCCGGGCGCTGCCCGGGGTCACGTCGGCGGATGTATCCCTGTCCGACGGTTCGGCCGCCGTCGAATTCGATCCGGGACGCACCTCGGCAGAGCAGATCAAGCACGCGATCGAGATGGCGGGGTACCAACCCGGCTGACCCGATTGGCACGGTTGGCATCGATCGACGCACGGGGGCAGATTCGCCGGTGCGCGACGACGGCGGGAACCTCCGCCCCGATGCTGAGATTCACCGGGGGCGCGCCCGCGCCGGAACATGGACTTGGAGCACGGGGGCATCCGATTCCTCCGGATCGATGGAGGTTTCGGTTGATCGCTGGTTGCCGCGTCGCGACAATCGCGCCGCGCCTGGCCTCCTGCAGTGCCTGGCCACCATGCTCGACTGTCCCTCGACCAGACCGGCTGCGGCCAGCACCGGCGCGGCGCGGGAAAGTCGTGGCCCGAAGCATGCTTTTTCGGCGGTTGGCTGGCGCGCTGCCCCCGTCCCGAACCGTGATGACCCTGGAACCCCGAATCCCGACGCCGCTGCCCCGATGAACGCCCTCGAAGTCTTCCAGAAAGCCCTGCGCGACCTGTCCGTGCGCTATTCGCGCGAGCTGCCGCAGAAGCTTGCCGAGATCGAGGGCGTCTGGGACAGCGCGCGCACCGGCCCGCACGGCCGGGAGGCGCTAGCCGCCATGCAGCGGCTCGTTCACGGCCTGGACGTGTCCGCCAGCATGCTGGGCGTGCCGGTCCTGTCCGAGCCTGCCCGCCTGGTGGAGCGCGCCCTGGCGCCCATCGTGAAACGCGACGGCCGGCCCACCGAGGCGGAAATCGGCGACATCGAGGCCCTGCTCGCCGACCTGCACCGGGCCGCCGAACCCGAGGTCATCGCCACCCGGTTCGACCACGCCACCTCCAGCCACCCGCGCTACGTCCGGGCCGACGAGCCGCGCTTGATCTACCTGCTGGAGGACGACCACGAGACGGCCGCCAGCCTGACCACCCAGCTCGGCCGCTTCGGCTACCACGTGCAGACCATCCCCGGCGGGGAGGCCATGGTCGAGGCCATTGCCCGCGACCGCCCGTACGCCATCCTGGTGGACGTCGAACTCGCCGCGGCCGGCTTCACCGCGGCCCAGTCGATCATCACCCTGCGCGGCGGCAGCGCCGAGCAGCCGCCGATCATCTTCATCTCGGCCCGCAGCGACGTGAACGCCCGGCTCGAGGCGGTGCGCACCGGTGCCATCGCCTACTTCACCAAGCCGGTGCGCGTGGGCGAGCTCGTGGACAAGCTCGACCGCCTGGTCGCGTGGGAGACTCCCGAGCCCTACCGCATCATCATCGTGGACGCCGACCTGGGTCGCGCCGAGTTCTGCCGCGCCGTGCTGCGGGAAGCCGGCATGGACGTGGCGACCATCGACAACCCAGACGACCTCATCTTCGGCATCAACGACTTCAACCCGGAACTGCTGCTGATGTCGCTCGCCCTGCCCGGCTGCAGCGGCGACGAACTCGCCCAGGTGGTGCACCAGATTCCCTCGTACGTGAGCCTGCCGGTGGTCTTCCTGTCGGAGCGCTGGGACCTGCAGCGCCAGATCAGCCTCATGAACCTGGGCGGCGACGCACTGCTGCCGGTCCCGGTGGAATCGTGGCAGCTCATCTCGACCGTGATGGCGCGGGTCGAGCGCTATCGCACGTTGTCGAGCCTGATGCAGCAGGACAGCCTGACCGGCCTCCTCAACCACTCGCGCCTGCAGCAGTACCTCGAGATCGAAGCGCTGCGCGCCGCGCGCCAGTTCCACCCGCTCGCCTTCGCCATGATCGACCTCGACAACTTCAAGGGCGTCAACGACGAATACGGCCACCCGGTGGGCGATCGCGTGCTGAAGACCCTGTCGCGCTTCCTGCGCCAGCAACTGCGCAAGAGCGACATCGTGGGTCGCTACGGCGGCGAGGAGTTCGCCGTGATCCTGACCGATACCGACGGTCCGTCGGCCCTGGCGGTGATGGAGAAGCTCTGTCTCGACTTCTCCCACGTGGAGCACGACACCGAGCGCGGCAAGTTCCGCGTGACCTTCAGCGCCGGCGTGGCCTCGATGACCGGGCTCAAGACCTCACGCGAACTGGCGCTGGCCGCCGACCGGGCACTGTATGAAGCGAAGCACCGCGGGCGGAACCAGGTCGTGATGTGGAGCGGCGGCCTCGAAGCCGCCGCTACCGCGGCCGCCGGCTAGCCGCTAGAAAAACGCCATCGTCCGGATTTCGATGCTCGAGCGCGTGCGCGCATCGGGCGCGGTGGTCGGATCGGTGAAGGCGCTGTGGCCCATGAAGCGGGCGCGCCCGTCGGTCTCGGAGTCGTAAGTCTTCAGCAGCAGCGCCTGGCTCGGTTCCATCAGCGGGAAGTACCACCAGCGGTGGGCCTCGGCATGGCGCATCACGAAGATCTCGCCGGTGCGCTCGCGGTAGCGCAGGATCATCTTGATGAGATCGTCGTCGCCCGACGTGGTCGCGTCGCACATGGCGAGCGGCATCTCCTCGACGCGGTTGTTGAACGGCAGCCAGAAGTTGTAGAACGCGACGCGACGCTGCAACAGCTCCTCGGCCTCGTCCGGCAGGATCTGCTGCACCCGCAGCGGCCCCGAGTGCGGCGTGAAATCGCAGTGCACCAGCAGTACCGGGGCTCGTTGCGTGGTCGAGTCCTCGGCCGTCTGCTTGCGCTCGTTCACCTTGGACCGGATGGTGTGGTCGAAGATCTTCACGCGCCTCGCACCCACGTGCTTGCGGATGAACTCGGTCACCTGCGGGTAGAGCTGCGACTCGATGGCCGAGTTGTTTTCCCAGCCGTCGAACGTGTGGGAGAACGGCTGCAGCTCGAAGCCTTCGCGGTCGAGGGAGAACCGGTCGACGCGCGACCAGCCGTCGAACACGGACATCTCGCGCGGATCATCGCCGGGCTGGTGCGGGTCGACCGGTTCTTCGGGCTCGTAGAAAAAGATCTCGGGGACCTTGCCGTTGTCGAGCGTGTAGTTGAAGGTGGAACGTACGAACGGTTCGCGTTTCATGGGTCGAGCTCCTCGAAGAAAGTCAGCCGCGCTCCAGGCCGTCCGAGACGACGTAGCCGCCGTCCACCGGGATACACACACCGGTGACGTGATCCGAAGCGCGCGAGGCGAGATACACGCACGTGCCGGTGAGGTCGTCGGTCTCCCCCAGACGGCCGCTCGGTGTGCGCCGCTTCAAGGTCTGTTCGAGCGGAGTCCCGGAGAGTTCCGCGGTCATCTCGGTGAAGTAGTAACCAGGGGCGATGGCGTTGACCTGGATGCCATGGGCGGCGAGCTCCACGGCATTGACGCGCGTCAGCGCGATGACGCCCGCCTTCGACACGCTGTAGGGCACCTGCAGGCCCTTGCTCGGCGCCACCAACCCGTAGACCGAAGCGATGTTGATGATCTTGCCGCTGCCCTGCGCCTTCATGACTCGGGCTGCGTGCTTGGTGCACAGGAACGGCCCGGTCAGGTTGGTGTTCATCACGTGATCCCACGCGGCCCGCTCGAGTTCCATCACGGACTTGCGGTTCACCGTGCCGGCATTGTTGACGAGGATGTCGAGCCGCCCCCAGCGCGCCACCACGCCCTGTACCGCCCGTTCGATGCCGGCCTCGTCGGTCACGTCGAGCTCGAACGCGGCACCGTCCGCGCCGAGTTCGGCCAGCACCTCAGCGTTGCGGTCCGGCCGGCGCGCACCGACCGCCACTTTCGCACCGGCCCGGCGCAAGGCGAGCGCCAGTGCGCGGCCGATGCCGGCGTTGCCGCCGGTCACCAGCGCGACCTTGCCCTCGAGCGAGAAGGGGCCGTCCCAAGAGGGCTGGCCCCCCTGGGGGGGCAGGGCCGCAGGCCCAGCGGGGGGAGCCATCACCTCAGGCTGCGGCGCGGGTCAGCGTGAAACCAGGGCCCACGTAGGTGCGATCCCAGGCGGGCAGCTTCTCGACCCGCTCGGTCATCCAGCGCACGACGTTCGGATGCTGGTCGAGCGGCAGCTTCTGCAGGCCATGCAGGTGCATCGGTGCCGCGACGGCGATGTCGGCGATGGTGGGGTTCGATCCCGCGATCCAGGGGCTCTTGGCGAGGCGTTCGTCGAGGATGCCGGCCAGCTTGTGGAACTGGGCGTCCTGCGCCGCGATCACCGCGGGGTCGGGCTGCGCGTTGAGCAGGGGTTTGACGCAATGCTCCACCAGGTACACGTAACAACTCGGGAACCAGCTCGACGACTCCCACAGCAGCCAGCGGTTGATGTCCGCGCGGGTCTTCACGTCGGTCGGGTAGTAGCTCGCCTTGCCGTACTTGTCGGCCGCGTACTGGAGGATCGCATTGGATTCCCACAGGACGAAGTCGCCGTCGACCAGGGCCGGCAGCGAGGCATTGGGATTGATGGCCATGTAGGACGGGGACTTCTGCTCCGCCTTGAAGTAGTCCACGTGCACGCGCTCGTAAGGGATACCGAGCAGATCGAACCCGGCTACGACCTTGCGACAGTTCACGGTAATGGGGTCTGCGTACAGTTTCATGATGTCTCCTCCCGGAATAGTTTGTCGTGGCGCCACGCCCTCCAACCGCGAAGCGTCCGCACCGAAAAGTCTACGGTTTGACCCTGGTCCGGGCATCTGATGGAATGCGAACGGATTGTTTCCGGTATGTAGACAATGCCCATCTCGACCGACATGCTGGAAGCCTTCGTCCGGGTCGCCGACCACCTGAGCGTCAGCGCTGCCGCCAATGACCTGGGGGTCGGCAAGGGGGTGGTGAGCAAGCGGGTCGCCCAGCTCGAACGGGCGGTCAAGGCCACCTTGTTCAGCCGCAGCACACGCCGGGTCGCCCTCACCCCGGCCGGCGAGATCTACCTGGATTTCGCCCGCAATGCCCTGGGAGCGGTGCAATCGGCCGACGAGCAGTTGCTGTCGCTGCGGGCCACCTTGAGCGGACGCATCCGCGTGACGGCGCCGATTTCGTGGGGCCAGCGGGTGCTGGCGAAGCTGCTGCCGGACTTCCTGGCGGCCCATCCCGGCATCGAGATCGAGCTGCTGCTGGAAGACCGGATCATGGACATCGCCTACGAACGGGTCGATCTGGCACTGCGCTTCACCTCGTCCCTGGCGCATGATCTGGTGCTGGTCCCGGTGGCGCGTATCGACCTGATCGTCATCGCATCACCCGCCTACCTGGCCACCGCAGGTTCGCCCCAGGAACCACGCGACCTCGAGGGCCGCCCGTGCATGTGCTACTGGCGCGAGATGTCGGACGAGGTCTGGACCTTCGCGTCGGGCGACCGGTCCCAGAACGTGCGGGTGCGCAGCCGCTTTCGCGCCAACAACCCCGAAGCCGTGGCCGATGCCGCACTGGCGGGGCTGGGCATCGCCCTGCTGCCGGCGTATGTCTGCGAGCCGGCCTTGACCGACGGCCGCCTCGTACAGGTGCTCGAACGCTGGACGCCGGTCACCAAGTTCGGCAACCAGATCACCGCGGTGGCGACGCCGGACCGCATGCGCATCGTGCGCAATCAGGCGCTGCTCGAATTCCTCAAGGACCGTCTTGGGTAGAGGTAGGGTAGATGCCCCCCCCGATAGGCCTTGCGGCCGCCCCCACCGGGGCTCAGCGGCTTGGGGCGGCTCGGTGCGTCGGAGTCAGCAGCCTCAGAATATGTTCCACCACGACTTCGCGCGGCTGTCCGCCAGGAGCTTGCTCTCGGGGAAGTTCAGCATGAGCAAGCGTTCCGAGTCCTTCTGCAGGTCGGTGATCCCCATCGCCTCATAGGCCCTGGACAGCACGACGAAGGCGCGCTCCAGCGCCGGGGTCTGCGGATAGTTGGTGATGGCGGCCTGCGCGCGATTCACCGCCGCGACGTAGGCACGACGACGCAGGTAGTACTCGGCCACCTTCACTTCGTAGGAGGCGAGCGCGTTGACCAGGTACTGCATGCGCTTCACCGCATCCGGCGTGTACTTGCTCTCCGGGTAGCGAGTGACCAGCTGCTGGAGTGCCGCGAACGATTCCTGCATCGCTGCCGGGTCGCGCTCGGTCATGTCCTGGTTGGAGAACTTGGCGATCAGCCCGAGATCTTCGTTGAACGACACCAGGCCCTTCAGGTAATAGGCATAGTCGACGTTCGGATGGTTCGGATAGAGCTTGATGAACCGGTCGCACGCCGCGATGGCGGAGGCTTTCTCGCGCTCCTTGAAATAGGCGTAGGCGACTTCGAGCTGCGCCTGCTGGGCGTAGCGGCCGTAAGGGAAGCGCGATTCGAGCTTCTCGTAGTAGCCGATCGACTTCTTGTAGTTGCCCGAGCTCAGTTCGGACTTGGCTTCGGTGTAGAGCTTGTCCACCGTCCAGTTCCGCGTCTCGTCCTTGGACGGGCCGCTCTTGCACGCGCCGAGGGCTGCAAGCAGGAGAACCACCAGGATTGCCGCTAGACTTCTGATCATGTCATTCGCCGAAAAAGAGCGCGCGGATTATAGCCCACCCTCTGCGCGCGACCGGCTGGTCGCCGTCGTGCCGCCGGAGCTGGCCGGCTCGAGACTGGACCAGGCACTGTCGAAACTGTTCCCCGACTACTCGCGCACGCGGCTGCAGACGTGGATCGAGTCCGGCCGTGCGACGGTCGACGGCGCGACCGCCGAGGTCCGCCGCAAAGTCTGGGGCGGGGAGCGCATCGAGCTCACCCCCGCAGCGAGCGCCGAGGAATCCAGCTTCACGCCGGAGGCGATACCGCTCGACATTCTCCACGAGGACGAGACGCTGCTCGTGGTGAACAAGCCACCCGGCCTCGTCGTCCATCCGGGCAGCGGCAACTGGGCCGGCACGCTGCTGAATGCCCTGCTCGCCCATGCGCCCGGCGTCGCGCAACTGCCGCGCGCGGGCATCGTGCATCGGCTCGACAAGGACACAAGCGGGTTGCTTGTGGTCGCGAAGACGCTCGAAGCGCAGACGTCGCTGGTGCGCCAGCTGCAGGCCCGCACGGTGTCGCGGCGCTATCTTGCCGTGGTACCGGGCACGACGCCGGAGTCGGGCGTGGTGGAAGCGCCAATCGGCCGCCACCCGACCCAGCGCACGCGGATGGCGATCGTCACCACCGGCAAACCGGCAGTGACCCACTATCGCGCGCTGCGCCGCGGCGAGGGCTGGACGTTGCTCGAATGCCGGCTCGAAACCGGGCGCACGCATCAGATCCGGGTGCACATGGATTCCATCGGCCATCCTCTGCTGGGTGATCCGGTTTATGGCCCGCGCCGTCTGCCGGCAGCGCTGGCGACGCGCGTGGGTGCCTTCGATCGCCAGGCCCTGCACGCCTGGCAACTCGCTCTGGTTCATCCTGAAACGCAGGCCACCATGGCGTGGGAGGCTTCGCCGCCCGAGGATTTCCAGGCATTGCTCGAGCGTCTCGAAGCGGTATGAACACCCCGCCCGCCGATTGGATCGTGCCGGACTGGCCGGTGCCCGCAAAGGTGCGGGCGCTGGTGACCACGCGTGCCGGCGGTGTCAGCACCGGCCCCTATGCGAGCCTCAATCTCGGGATCGCCGTGAACGACGATCCGGCTGCGGTTGCGGAGAATCGACGGCGCGTGCGTGCCCATCTGCCCGCCGAGCCGCGCTGGCTGAAACAGGTGCACGGGGTCGGTGTCGTGCACGCCGATTCAGTAACGACGCTGGTCGAGGCCGATGCGGCGATGACGCGCACCCCGGGCGTGGTCTGCGTCATCCAGATGGCCGACTGCATGCCGGTGCTGCTCGCGGCCCGCGACGGTTCGGTCGTCGGTATCGCCCATGCGGGCTGGCGCGGACTCGCCGGCGGCGTGGTGGAGCGAACGATCGAGGCGATGGATGCGGACCCCGCATCCGTCGTTGCCTGGCTCGGACCGGCCATCGGTCCGGACGCCTTCGAAGTGGGGGACGAGGTACGGGCAGCGTTCGGTGCCGACGATGCCGCAGCAGCGCGGGCCTTTCGCCCGCTGCAAGCAGGGAAGTGGCTCGCTGACCTCTTCGCGCTCGCCCGCCAGCGACTGCAGCGCGTCGGCGTGGAAGCAGTTCACGGCGGCGGCCTGTGCACCGTTACCGCTCCGACCCGCTTCTTCTCGCACCGCCGCGACCGCGTCAGCGGGCGCATGGGGGCGTTCCTCTGGATAGAGAACTGACATCCCCCCCGATGGGCCTGACGGCCCTTCCCCCCAGGGGGCCAGCCCTCTTGGGACGGCCCGGCGAGGGCTGAAGGTGACGTCCCCCCCGATGGGCCTCACGGCCCTTCCCCCCAAGGGGGCCAGCCCTCTTGGGGCGGCCCGGCGAGGGCTGAAGGTGCCGCGGCCACGCCACCTGCTGCCGCTGAAGCGCAAACGCTATACTGTTGCATTTTCACCGGGCTCACGGTCTCGTGCACACTCTGTTGGCGATCGTTGTGGCATGCGTGGCCGGCGGCCTGCTGTCGGTGCTGCTTGCGGCGTTGCTCTCGCTCGGCGCCACCGCAGCGCGCGTACCGCTGCTGGTGAGTTTCGCCGTCGGTGCGCTGCTCGGTGCGGTGTTCCTCGAGATCCTGCCCTACGCCTTTCAACGGGCGTCGAGCATCGAAGCGGTCACCGCCACCGTGCTGGGCGGCATCCTCGCCTTCTTCGTGCTGGAGAAGCTGGTGCTGTGGCGCCATTGCCACGTGGAGGACTGCGAAGCGCACGATCCGCCCGGCCCGGCACACGAACACAACCGCAGCGGCGCGCTGATCCTGATCGGCGACACCTTCCACAATTTCGTCGACGGCATCCTGATCGCTGCGGCCTTCCTCGCCGATTTCCAGCTCGGGCTGATCGCGGCCGTGGCCATCATCACCCACGAGATTCCGCAGGAACTGTCGAACTTCGTGATCCTGCTGCATTCGGGTTACTCGCGCCGCAAGGCGCTCGCCTATAACCTCCTGACGGGCCTCGCCATGGTCGCAGGCGGCCTGATCGGGTATTTCGCGCTGACCCCATTGATGGGGCTCGTGCCGCTGTTCGTGGCGGTGGCGGCGGCAAGCATGCTCTACGTGGCGGTGGCCGATCTCATTCCGGGGCTGCACCGCCGCGCGGAACTGAGCTCGACCCTGCAGCAGTCGCTACTGATCGGCCTTGGCGTCGGCACGATCTGGTTCGTGGGCCACGTCGTCGGGCACTGAGGTGAGGTTCCCCGCGCCGGGCTCGCGCTGTTGCGCCGCACGCCGCCGCCGAGGGCCGCCGAACAGCCACAGGAAGAGCGCGAGCGGCCCGAGACCGTAGGTCAGAAACGTCATGACACCCGCCACCAGGCTTCGGTCGGTGGCCGCCATGAGCAACGTGACGTAGAGCCAGGCGATGGCGACGATGTACATGCTTGACCGGTCGATGGCGGCGACAACAGAATGCTTGCCCGATCGAGTCGTGCCTCGATGCCCGTGTCGCCCGAGTCCGCATTGTCGCTGCAGCAGCTCCTCGAAGCCAACACCGAGGCGCTGAAGGCACTCGTCCAGCCCGCCTCGGAAGCCCTCGGCGACGGCCCCGCCTTCGCGCTCGCCTGGGCCCGCACCATGCAGCGATCACCGGAACGGCTGACGGCGCTGCAGCGGGAGTTGTACGAGCAGCAAATGGGACTGTGGCGTCGCGCGCTGGAGGCGCAACCGGCACCCGTGGCGGCCGACGCGCAGCTCCCGTTCTTCACATTGCTCGACGACCAGCATCGATTGATGAACCGCTGGGCGGAGCAGTTGCCCGAAGCACTGGAAATGGAACCCCAGGCGCGCCGGCGAATGGCGTTCGCGTTGCGTCAATGGGCCGAGGCCTCGGCACCGGCGAATTTCCTCGCGACCAATCCGAAGGCGATCCGGGCGGCGCTGGAAAGTGGCGGTGCCACGTTGCAGCGAGGGTTGGCGAATCTGCGCGCCGACATCGAGCGCGGGCGCATTTCCATGAGCGACGCGGGCGCCTTCGGAGTGGGTCGCAACCTTGCCGTCACGCCCGGCGCGGTGGTGCACGAAACGCCATTCATGCAGTTGATCCAGTACACGCCGCTCACCGGGAAGGTGGGCGCGCGGCCGCTGCTGATCGTCCCGCCGTTCATCAACAAGTACTACATCCTCGACCTGCGCCCGGAGAACTCCTTCGTGCGCTTCGCCCTGGAGCGGGGGCAGCAGGTCTTCATGGTTTCGTGGCGCAACATCCCGCCGGAACTGGGCGGCGCCACCTGGGAGGATTATCTCGAGCAGGGCGTGTTCGCCGCACTCGACGCAACGCTGGACATCGCCGACAGCCGCGATGCCAACGTCCTCGGCTTCTGCGTCGGCGGCACGCTGAGCACTTGCGCCGCCGCAATCGAAGCCGCCAAGAGCGGCGAGCGCATTGCCCATCTCACGCTGCTCGCCACCCTGCTCGACTTCGCCGATCCCGGCGAGATCTCGGTCTTCGTGGACCAGGCAAGCGTCGCAAAGCGCGAACGCGAGTTCGCCGATGGCGGTGTGATGCCGGGTTCGCAGCTCGCGTCCGCCTTCGCGAGCCTCCGGGCCCGCGACCTGATCTGGTACTTCGTCGAGCACAACTATCTGTTCGGCGAAACGCCGCGCGCCTTCGACCTGCTGCACTGGAACAGCGACAGCGCCAATCTGCCGGGGCGCCTCTACGCCTGGTACCTGCGCAACATGTACCTCGAGAACCGGCTGCAGCGACCGGGTGCTCTGGAACTGTGCGGTCAGCGCATCGATCTTGGCCGCATCGGCATCCCGACCTACGTGCTCGCCACCAAGGACGACCACATCGTGCCTTGGCACTCGGCCTATCGCACCGTGCAATTGCTGTCGGGCGAGCGTCGCTTCGTACTGGCCGAGAGCGGCCATGTGGCCGGGGTCGTCAACTCGGCCAGGCTCGACCGGCGCGGCTGGTGGGACAACGCCGCCGCTCCGAGCGAGCCCGCCGATTGGTTCGATGCCGCCCAACACCACGGCGGCAGTTGGTGGCACGATTGGGGCGCATGGATCGACGACCGATGCGGTCGCCGGATCCGCGCCCCCGTGGAACTCGGCAACGATCGACATCCCGTGATCGAACCGGCACCGGGCCGCTACGTGAAGGAGGTCCCGGCCACTGCGACGCAGCATCAGAACGACAACACAAATCGAACCTGAAAGTGGGAGGACCATATGCAAAAAAGAATCGTGCTGGTCACCGGTGGCATGGGTGGCCTCGGGGAGTCGATCTGCACCAAGATGGCCGACGCCGGCTACCGGGTCGTGGTGACGTATTCCCCATCCAACAAGACTTCGCCTGAATGGCTGGCCGCCATGAAGGCGCGCGGCTACGCGTTCCACGCGGTGCCGTGCGACGTGGGCGACTACGATTCCTGTGTGGCCGCCAACGCCCAGGTCGAGAAGGAAGTCGGTCCGGTCGACGTGCTGGTGAACAACGCCGGCATCACCAAGGACATGACCTTCAAGAAGATGGACAAGGCCGCGTGGGATGCGGTGATCCGCACCAACCTCGACAGCTGCTTCAACATGACCAAGCAGGTCATGGACGGCATGGTCGAGCGGACCTGGGGTCGCGTGATCAACGTCTCGTCGGTGAACGGCCAGAAAGGTGCGTTCGGACAGACCAACTACTCGGCGGCAAAGGCCGGCATGCACGGATTCACCAAGGCGCTGGCCCTCGAGGTCGCGAAGAAAGGCGTGACGGTCAACACGATCTCGCCCGGGTACATCGGCACCAAGATGGTGACGGCGATCGCACCGGAGATCCTCGAGACAAAGATCCTGCCGCAGATTCCGCTGGGCCGCCTCGGCAAGCCCGAGGAAGTGGCCGGCCTCATCATCTACCTGGCATCGGACGAAGCGGCGTTCGTCACCGGCGCGAACATCTCGATCAACGGCGGGCAGCACATGCAATGATCGTGACGCGGTGAAAGCGCAAAAAAAAACCCCGGTAGTTGCCTACCGGGGTTGAACCCTTATCTTTCGATAAAGGGGGAGGAGACTTCAGCCTGCGCGTCGCACGCGCGGCACCACCGATGCGACGGCGGCGCTGATGGGCGCTGGCTTCAGGCCAGCACCGGCAAATTCGGTCATCTGGTTCATCGCTTGCTGCACGGCGTCGATGACTGCCGTTGCAGTTGTCACCGCCACCTTCATGGCTGCCGTCACGGCTTCACCGCCGGGGACCGGCGCGTGCAAAGCTGACTTTTCGATCGTTTCGAGCAACTGGCGCTGGAGCGGCGCGCCCTCTGCATCCAGATACTTCAACACCTGATTGCCCGCATCCTGAGCGATCGCAACGTAATTCCGCGAGTAGCCCGAAAGTTTTTCCACACTGCTCTGCGACCAGGCGGTCAACATGCCGACCGCCTCACCCGCGTCCTTCGCAGCCGCCAGATTACGGGCCTGAGCGAAGGACTCCTGCAGCAGCGCCTTGGCCGACTCGAGCTGCAGATTCGCCAACCGCTCCGCTGCGGCGTAGCCGGCTTCCGTCGCCGCCAGGGCGACGCCCAGACCGGCATTGTTCACTGCGGCAACGAAGCTTTGATCGATTTTCACCAGTAATCCCTTGGTGCAATGTGGACTTTTCACGGACCCGCATCTCTTTGGGAGAAGCGATGATGCAATGCACAAGGCCGATGGTAGGGACCGGAAAACCCCCTGTCAACAATTTTTTTGCGCGCCGCACCATTCTTCCGTTACAGTGATTTATCAACGGTTTGAACCGTTGCCGACGGAGGATCGGCGGACTGCCAAAGACCGCCCCGTCCATGAAAGCCAACTGCAAAGAGGCCCACCCCCATGGCTGAGGAACTTCGGCTGATCAAGAAATACCCGAACCGTCGCCTGTACGACACGGCGACGAGCAGCTACATCACACTGACCGACGTGAAGGCGCTGGTGCTCGAGCAGGTGCCGTTCAAGGTGGTCGATGCGAAGACCAACGAGGATCTCACTCGCAGCATCCTGCTGCAGATCATCCTCGAGGAAGAATCGGCCGGTGCGCCGATGTTCTCGTCGGACATGCTGTCGCAGATCATCCGCTTCTATGGCAACGCCATGCAGGGGATGATGGGCAACTATCTGGAGAAGAACATCCAGACCTTCATGGAGATCCAGCGCAAGCTGCAGGAACAGTCGCTCGCCAAGTTCGGCGAAGGCGGCTTGAGCGGCAACGACGCCTGGAGCCAGTTCATCAAGATGCAGGGCCCTGCCATCCAGGGCCTGATGGGCAGCTACCTCGAACAGAGTGCCAGCACCTTCGTCGAGATGCAGCAGCAGCTCCAGAAGCAGGCGCGCACCATGTTCAGCGGCTTCCCGTTCACGCCCTTCGGCGGCACCGCGCCCGAGCCCACCGAGCCCACGGGTACGGGCGGCAAGAAGTCCTAGCCACCCCTCGACGTAGTTCTTTCCCCGTGAAGGCTCGCGTTCGCGCCCGGCCCGCGCCTGCGCCGAAGGTGGGCTTCGTCTCGCTCGGTTGCCCCAAGGCACTGGTCGACTCGGAGCACATCCTCACGCGCCTGCGCGCGGAGGGTTACGACATCTCCCCTACCTACGCTGATGCGGACCTGGTGGTGGTGAACACCTGCGGCTTCATCGACTCGGCCGTCGACGAATCGCTCGACGCCATCGGCGAAGCGCTGCACGAGAACGGCAAGGTGATCGTCACCGGCTGTCTCGGGGCCAAGGGTTCGGTGGTGAAGGACGCCCACCCTTCCGTGCTTGCCGTCACCGGACCGCACGCCACCGAAGAAGTGATGGACGTGGTCCATCAACACCTGCCCAAGCCCCACGACCCGTTCACCGACCTCGTGCCGGCTCAGGGCATCAAGCTGACGCCGAAGCACTACGCGTATCTCAAGATCTCCGAAGGCTGCAACCATCGCTGCACCTTCTGCATCATCCCTTCCATGCGCGGCGATCTGGTGAGCCGCCCCGTGGGCGACGTGCTGCAGGAAGCCGAGCACCTTGCCCGCGCCGGCGTGAAGGAACTCCTGGTCATCTCGCAGGACACCAGTGCCTACGGTGTCGACGTGAAGTACCGCACCGGCTTCTGGAAAGGCCGACCGGTGAAGACGCGCATGACCGAGATGGTCCGTGCCATGAGTGATCTGGGTGTATGGGTGCGATTGCACTACGTGTATCCGTACCCGCACGTGGACGAAGTGATCCCGCTGATGGCCGAGGGCAAGCTGCTGCCCTACCTCGACGTGCCGTTCCAGCACGCGAGCCCGCGCATCCTCAAGCTGATGAAGCGGCCCGCGAGCGCTGAGAACAACCTCGCCCGCATCCGCGCCTGGCGCGAGATCTGTCCGGACCTCACTGTGCGCTCCACTTTCATCGCGGGCTTTCCCGGCGAGACCGAAGCGGAGTTCGAAGAGCTGCTCGCCTTTCTCGAGGAAGCGGAACTCGATCGCGTCGGCTGCTTCGCCTACTCGCCCGTCGAAGGCGCAGCCGCCAACGAACTGCCCGATCCCGTTCCTGATGAAGTGCGCCAGGAACGCCGTGAGCGCTTCATGCAGACGCAGGAGAAGATTTCCACCCGCCGCCTCGCGCGCAAAGTCGGCAAGGAGATCGCCGTGCTGGTGGACGAAGTCGACGGCAATCGCGCCAAGGCCCGCAGCGCGGCCGACGCCCCGGAGATCGACGGCATCGTGTACGTCGACAACGCGCGCTGGTTGAAGGCGGGTGAGTTCACACAAGTGCGTGTGACGCGATCCGACGAACACGATCTGTTCGCGGAAGCGCTGAACACCTGAGACGATGACCGCGTGGTGGCAGCGCCTGAAACGCTGGGCGAAGGCGCTGCGCAACGATGTGATGACGCTGTGGTTCGCCGGGCGGCATCCGGACACCCCGCTCGCCGCCAAGGTGTTAGCGCTGGCGCTGGCGGCCTACGCCTTCAGCCCCATCGACCTGATTCCGGATTTCATTCCGGTGATCGGGTACCTCGACGAGATCGTGCTGCTGCCGATCGGCATCTGGCTTTGCTTGCGGATCATTCCGGCACCGGTGCTCGCGGAATGTCGTGCACGGGCGGAGCAGTGGTTCGAGGCGCGTAGGGGGAAGCCCCGGAGTTGGGTTGCGGCGGTGGCTATCGTGGTGGTCTGGTGTCTGGCGATCTGGGGAGGCTGGCTGGTCTTGAGGTGATGGGCGGCGTGGGCGTGAGTTGCCCCCATCCCAACCTTCCCCCGCCGTCGCGGGGGAAGGAGAGGACTGCGACGATCGGTAGGGCCGATCGTCAAGGGCTCGAACTGCCCCCATCCCAACCTTCCCCCGCCGTCGCGGGGGAAGGAGTGCTTCCGTCTGGCATGTCTGCTGAATGATGAGAGCTGTACGCTCCTTCCCCCGGCTTTGCCGGGGGAAGGTTGGGATGGGGGCAACGGCACCAGCAAATGCCTAGCCCTGTGGCACCTCGACCACCTCGACCGCCACTCCCTCCCCCTCCTCCTCGAAAAACGCCTCCACCTCGCGGATATCCCGCGTCCGCCGCATCGCCGGCAGGCTCTGCCACACGCGCTTGCCGTAGGACTTCGTGATGAGCCGCGGATCGCAGATCATCAACACGCCGCGATCGGTATCGTCGCGGATCAGCCGGCCGGCACCCTGTTTCAGCAGAATCACCGCCTGCGGCAACTGGTGATCCATGAACGCGTTGCCGCCCTGCGCGTTGATGCGCTCGATGCGCGCGGTCAGCACCGGGTCGTCCGGCGGCGTGAACGGCAGGCGGTCGATCATCACCAGCGACAGCGTCGGACCGCGCACGTCCACCCCCTCCCAGAACGACTGACTGCCCACCAGCACCGCGTTGCCGAGCTTGCGGAAGCGCTCGAGCAGTTCCGTGCGCGAACCCTCGCCCTGCAGCAGCACCGGAAAATCCAGTCCGCGCTTGCGTAACCCGTCCTCGATGCGCTCGCGCGCTTCCCGCATCGCTCGCAGGCTTGTGAACAGACAGAAGGCCCGGCCGCCACTCGCGACGATGGCGGGCAACACCGCGTTCACCACCGCCTGGGTGTAGGTGGAATCGTTCGGATCGGGCATGCCCTCAGGCACGTACAGCACGGCCTGATGCGGATAGTCGAACGGGCTTTCCCACGTTCTCATCTGCGCGTGCTCCAACCCGAGTTGCCGCGCGTAGTGCGAGAAATCGCCCTTCACCGACAGCGTCGCCGACGTGAAGATCCACGCCCGCGGTGCCCCGCTCAGCTGCCTTGCGAAGATCTCGCCCACCGACAACGGGGTCGCATGCAGTTGCAGCGAATGGGCGAACACCTCGATCCACCGCACGTAGTCGGGATCGGGCTCCGCGTGCCAGCGCTTGAGGCGGGCCAGTTGGTCGCAACTGCGCTCCCAGCACCGGCCGAGGCCCTCGCTACGGTCAGCCTGGAATTCGAGCAGCGCGCTGAGGGCCTCCAGCTTCTCGGCCACGGCATCCAGCGCCGCCACGAAATCCTTGCGCGACAGCGCCGCCTGAGCCGGCGCACGGCCTGATTCTCCGCTCCACGCGAGGCGCAGGTCCTTGGTGGCCTTGTCCAGCGCCTGTGCCGATTCCGGCAGCGCGGCAAAGTCCTTGGCGGCCGCAGCGGCTTCCAGCCGGGTATCGCGCGCCAGCTCGATCAACTGCGAAGTCGAACTCGTCTCGCCGAAGAACAGACTGGCTGTCTCGGCCAGCTGATGCGCTTCATCCAGGATCACCGTGTTGCACGCCGGCAGCAGCTCCGACACGCCCTCGTCGCGCAACACCACGTCGGCGAAGAACAGGTGGTGGTTGACCACGACCACATCGGCCTCCAGCGCGTTCTTGCGCGCCTTCATCACGAAGCAGTCCTTGAAGTTGGGGCAGTCGCTCCCGAGGCAGTTCTCGCGCGTGGATGTCACCTGCGCCCAGATGGCGGCATCTTCCGGCACCTCGCCGCAACCGCTCTTGTCACCGGTGACGCTGGTGCGTGCGTAGCTGGCGATCAACCCGAGATAGCCCACGTCCGCCCGGCTCGCGAACCGCCCGTCGTTCTTCGCGCGTTCAAGATGGTAGTGGCACACATAATTCGCGCGCCCCTTCAACAGCGCCGTGGTCAACGACGCCTGCAGGGCCTTGCGCACCACGGGCAGGTCGCGGTCGAACAGTTGGTCCTGCAACGTCTTGGTGCCCGTCGACACGATCACCTTGCCGCCCGAACGCAGCGCCGGCACCAGGTAGGCGAAGGTCTTGCCCGTGCCCGTGCCGGCCTCGGCGATCAACACGCCATGATGCTCGATGGTCTGCGCGATCGCCTGGGCCATCTCCACCTGCTGCGGCCGGGTCTTGTAGCCGGGGATGTGTCGGGCAAGCGGGCCGTCAGCCGAAAAGACTTCGTCGAGATCGTTCATGCGCGGCGGAATTGTAGCCGGCCGAAGGGCTGTGTCCGCGGTCATGTGGAACTCAACCACGGCAGTGCCGTTCCGATGACGTCCATGTCCAGCATCAGCAGTGCCGACTTGGCCTGATTCTGCGTCAACGCGGCGGCACTCCGCCGGACCGCGAGGTGGGTCAGGAACTCCCTCACCGCCGCCGGACCGCGGTCGCGCGGATTGCGCCTGCCGTGGTACAAAATGCCCTGCCGGACCCATTGGGTGTAGGCGTCCTCGGTTCGGATGCTGTAATGCTTGAGCCGAATGCGGTCGCGCAAGCGATCGAGCAGACGAGGTGACTCCGAGGACATGCGCATGCCTCCGCGAGGCGGATTTGCCGCCAACTGCCAGGACCCCATAAATGGCACCAACCCATTGAATATGCGGAGTCGAAATGTCGTTACTGGCAATGTATACAGCCCTTTGTCGCTTTGTAAAGCGACAAAATAGGGCCTCGACCATTCGTTAGGCGCCAGGGAGGTCCGCATGGAGCGATTGGCTCTTCTGCTTATGCTAGTTGCTCAACCCGCCCTCGCATTTGAGTACGTCCTTTCGTATGAGCAGGAGTGCAGCTACAAAGGGCCATCGTTCGAATGCAAGAAATCTGCGGAGCGCGCCACGATTCGGCAGAAACCTGATGGAAAATGGGTCGGCATCAAACAACCCGGCCGTGAAGTTGAACTCCACGTAATCAATCAGGATGAATACATCT
>LNFM01002010.1_pt1 | contig 43992 bp, 50 predicted proteins | sample 596031 | NCBI WGS metagenome assembly LNFM01 (sample SAMN04254537, study PRJNA301005) | activated carbon metagenome | isolation source: dual media filters at the Ann Arbor, Michigan drinking water treatment plant | place: USA: Ann Arbor
CGATGAAGTGCAGGCCGCGCGAAGCGAGGGTCGCGATATTGGCCTGCGTCGCCGGATGCGCCCACATGGCCGGGTTCATCGCGGGCGCGGCGAGGACCGGCGCGCGCGTCGCCAGCAGGATGCAGCCGGCCAGGTCCTCCGCCAGGCCCTGGGCCATCTGCGCGAGGCGGTTGGCCGAGGCGGGGGCGACCACCACCGCATCGGCCCAGCGCGCCAGGCGGATATGGCCGATCTCGGCCTCCGCCGCCCAGAGGTCGTCCTGCACCGCCTCGCCGGTGATGGCGGCGAGCGCTTCCTTGGTGACGAAGCGCGCACCACCCGCCGTCAGCACGGCGCGGACCGTGGCGCCCTCGGCGCGCAGCAGGCGGACCAGCATGAGCGCCTTGAAGGCGGCCACGCTGCCGGAGACGATCAGAAGGATTTTGCGGCCGTGGAGCATGCGGCCAAGGTTAGGCCGCCCGCCGCCGGAAGTCACCGCGCCCGGAACATCAGCAGCAACCCCACCAGGGTGATGGCCCCGCCCAGCAGGTCCCCCCAGGCCAGCCGCTCGCCCATGAAGGACCAGCCGAGCACGGCCGCGACCGGCGGCGCCATGAGTTGGAGTGCGGCCGCGTTGGAGGCGCCGAAGCGGCGGATCACCACGAAGAACAGCCCATAGCCGGCGATGCCCACCACCAGGCAGGAATACACCATCGCGAGGATAAGCGTGGTGCTGGCGCTGTCCGGCGGCGCGCCATCCAGGCCGGCCGTGAGGGCGATCAGCACCAGGCTCGCGACCGCCGTCTGGCCGAGATTGGCGGCCCAGGGGTCAATCCGGGCGCGCGCCGGGGCGAAGGCGAGGATGCCCAGCGCCTGGAGGAAGGCGCCGCAAAGGGCGAGGCCGAGCCCCCAGGCCTCCGCCGCCTCCAGCCCATCGGCCGAGCGCAGCAGGCCGAGCGTCGCCACGCCCGCCCAACCCAGCGCCAGGCCCAGCCAGCCCATTGGCTGCAATCGCTGCCCGCGCCAGGCCTCGCCCAGCGCCACGAAGAGCGGCGCGCAGGCGGCCAGCAGCGCCACCAGCCCCGAGGGCACATGGGCCAGGGCCACCCAGGCACAGGCGAGATACCCGCCCATGCCGAAGGCGCCCATGAGCGCGAGGCGCCAGCGATCCTCGCCCACCGGGAAGGGCACGCGGCGCCAGCGCCAGATGAGCCAGAGCACCGGCACCACCGCCACGAAGCGGATCGCCAGCGCCCAGAGCGCCGGCCATTCCAGGGCCACGAGCCGCGCCGCATTGAAGGCGGAGCCCCACATCAGGACATAAAGCGTCGCGAGGAGGAGGTTGATGGCGAGAGCGCGTTCAGCCGACCAGCGATTGGGCCAGCGGCTCGGAAAGGCCGATGCTGGGCGCCACAGCGCCGAGCAGCCGCGCCGCATGCGCCGTCTCGGCCGCTTCGATGGCGCAGCGCAGCCCATCCAGCACGGGAACCGTCACCTCCGGGGCCACCAGCGCATCCAGCCCGACCAGCCCGGCCCCGCCGAGCAGGATGACGCCGGCGCCACGCGCAATCTCGCCGCGTGCCGTCTCGGCGAGCAGGCCGGCGGCCTTGGCCGGTTCGCGGGCGATCATGTCACCCGTGGGGGGGATGGCGGCGACGCGGACCTTGTCCGGCCCCAGGCCGCGCAACAGAAAAAACTCCTCCAGCATCGGCACCCAGGCGGCGCCGCCGGTCAGCACGGCCACACGGGGGGCGATGCGCAGCGCCGCGAAAATGGCTGCATCCGCCATGCCGATGATGGGGATGGGGAAGCATTCCCGCGCCGCCTCCAGCCCCGGATCGCCGAAGCAGCCGATGATGGCGGCGTCGAAGCCCTGCGGGTTCTCGCGGCCGATCTCATGCGCCAGCGCGTCCAGCACCGCATGCGCCGCCACGGCGGCGGCGGCGCGCGAGGCGATGTAGCGCGCGCCGAAGCGGGCGGTGAGGGGGGTGATCTCATGCGCGCACATCCTGCGGGCGCCCTGGGCCATCCGCTCGGTGATGCTGGGATCGGTGTTGCCGTTGAGGAGGAGAAGCTTCATCGGCGGGCAGTTGTGCCCGGCCCTTGGGCAAAGGCAAGAGGGGGCGGGCCGATCGGCCAGCGCTTGGTGCTTGCTCCGCCGGGGTGGTTGGGGGTTAGGTGGGGCCTGAGGAAACCCCAGACAGGGACAAAAAACATGCGTTTGCGTCAACTCATCATGGCAGCGATCCTGCCGCTCACCCTCGCCGCCGGCGCCGCACAGGCGCAGGGCACGCTGCGCATCGGCATGACGGCCGCCGACATCCCGCTGACCCATGGCCAGCCCGACCAGGGCTTCGAAGGCAACCGCTTCACCGGCATCCCGCTCTATGACGGCCTGACCGCCTGGGATTTGAGCCGCGCGGACCGCCCCTCCACCGTGATCCCCAGCCTCGCCACCGAATGGACGAGCGATCCGAATGACCGCACGCGCTGGATCTTCCGCCTGCGCCCGGGCGTCACCTTCCATGATGGCAGCCCCTTCAACGCCGATGCCGTGGTCTGGAACGTCCGCAAGGTGCTGGACCGTGAGGCCCCGCATTTCGACCCACGCCAGGTCGGCGTGACGGCGACGCGCATGCCCACGCTGCGCCGCGCCGAGAAGATCGACGACCTTACGGTGGCGCTCTTCACGAGCGAGCCGGACAGCCTGCTGCCGATCAACCTCACCAACCTCTTCATGGCGAGCCCGACGCATTGGGAGGCGCTGCGCACCCGCAACCCGACGGCCGAAGCCACCTGGAATGCCTTCGCCGCCACCCCCTCGGGCACCGGCCCCTTCCGCCTGACGCGCCTGGTTCCGCGTGAGCGGGCCGAGATGGCGCGCAACGACAATTACTGGGGCACCAAGGCCAAGCTGGACCGCGTGGTCCTGCTGCCGATCCCCGAGGCCAGCGCCCGCACCGCCGCCCTGCTTTCGGGCCAGGTGGACTGGATCGAGGCGCCGTCCCCCGATGCGGTGCCGCAGCTGCGTTCGCGCCAGATGCAGATCGCGTCCAACCCGCAGCCGCATGTCTGGCCCTGGCAGCCCTGCTTCCTGCCCTCCTCGCCGCTCTCCGATGTGCGGGTGCGCCGCGCGCTGAACCTGGCGATTGACCGCGAGGCGCTGCGCACGCTGCTGGGGGGCATGATGCAGCCGGCACTCGGCACCTATCCGGCCGGCCACCCCTGGGCCGGCACGCCGAGCTTCCAGATCCGCACCGACAAGGCCGAGGCGCGCCGCCTGCTGGCGGAGGCCGGCTACGGCCCGCAGCGCCCGCTCACCATCCGCGTGCAGATCAGCGCGAGCGGTTCGGGCCAGATGCAGCCGCTCTCGATGAACGAGTTCCTGCAGCAGGATCTCCGTAGCGTCGGCGTCAATGTCGAGTTCGACGTGATCGAGTGGAACGCGCTGTTCACCAACTGGCGCAATGGCTGCGGGCACGCTTCGGCGCGCGGCGCGCATGCGACCAATGTGAGCTTCTCGGCGATGGACCCGTTCTTCTCGCTGGTGCGCTTCTATGACAGCAAGATGGCGCCCCCGGTCTCCAACAACTGGGGCATGTTCAATGATCCGCGCTTCGACCAGATGGTGTCCGCCGCCCGCAACGCCTTCGAACCGGCCGAACGTGACGCGGCGCTGGCCCGCCTGCATGCGGCCGGCGTGGACGAGGCGCTGTTCATCTGGATCGCCCACGACGTGGGCCCGCGCGCGATGAGCCCGCGGGTGCGTGGCCATGTCCAGCCGCAAAGCTGGTTCGTGGACCTGCGCCTGCCGCATATCCAGTGACCCGATGACCGCGCGCCACCCCGACTTCACCGCTGATCCCGTTGGGGTGGCCGCGGCTGTGACTGACCTGCTTCCCGGAGGATGGGCCTGATGTTCTTCTACCTGATCCGCAGGCTCATCTACGCGATCCCCATCGCGCTCGCGGTCGGCTTCGTGTGCTTCATGCTGGTGCAGATCGCGCCCGGTGATCCGATCAACGCGATCGTCCCGCCCGACGCCCCGCAGGAGGTGGTGGAGCAGGTCCGCCGTGACTACGGCCTCGACAAGCCCTTGCCGGTGCAGTTCGGCCTCTGGCTGCTGAAGGTGGTCCAGGGGGATCTCGGCCGCTCGCTCGCCACCGGCCGCCCGGTCTGGAGCGACCTGCATTCGGCCATCGGCAACACGCTGATGCTGGCGCTGGCCGCCTCGCTGATCGGCTTCGTGCTGGGCTGCGTGCTGGGGGGCCTTGCCGGCACCTTCCGCGGCTCCATCCTCGACCGTGTCGCGGTGACGACCGCCGTCGCCGGCGTCTCGGTGCCGCATTACTGGCTCGGCATGGTGCTGGTCGTCATCTTCTCGGTGCAGCTGAACTGGCTGCCGGCGATGGGGGCGGGCCCTGGGGGCAGCGCCGACTGGGCCTGGAACTGGGAGCATATCCAGCACCTCATCCTGCCCGCCGTCACCCTCTCCGTGATCCCGATGGGCATCGTGACCCGCACGGTGCGCGGCATCGTGGCCGAGATCATGAACCAGGAATTCGTGGTGGCGCTGCGCGGCAAGGGCCTCACCTCCTGGAATGTCTTCGTCCATGTCGTGAAGAACGCGGCGCCGAATGCCCTGGCGGTGATCGGCCTGCAGCTGGGCTACCTGATGGGCGGCTCCATCCTGGTGGAGACGGTCTTCTCCTGGCCCGGCACCGGCCTGCTGCTGAACAGCGCCATCTTCCAGCGTGACCTGCCGGTGCTGCAGGGCACGATCCTGGTGCTGGCGATGTTCTTCGTGGCTCTCAACCTCTGCGTGGACCTGATCCAGACCGCGCTCGACCCGAGGATCAAGCGCGCATGAGCACCTCCGCCGCCACCGCCGAGCTCGCCATCCAGGCGAAGACCGCCGTCGCCCGCTCCGAGGGCTATTGGGCGGGCGTCTGGAAGCGCCTGAAGCGCGACCCCGTGACGATCTTCTGCGCCAGCGTGCTCTTTGTCATGCTGCTGATGATCATCTTCGCGCCCTTCATCACGCCGCATGACCCCTTCCAGGGCAGCATGATGCGCCGCCTCCGGCCCATCGGCACCGAGGGCTACATCCTCGGCACGGATGAGCTGGGGCGCGACATGCTCACCCGCCTGATCTATGGCGGCCGCCTTTCCTGGTTCATGGGCATCGTGCCGGTGGCGCTGGCCTTCGTGATCGGCACCTTCCTGGGCGTCGTCGCCGGCTTCACCGGCGGCAAGCTGAACATGCTGATCATGCGCGTGACGGACGTGTTCTACGCCTTCCCGTCCGTGCTGCTGGCCGTCGCCATCTCGGGCGCGCTGGGGGCGGGCATCCTGAACGCGATCCTGGCGCTGACGCTGGTCTTCGTGCCGCCCATCATCCGCGTGGCGGAAAGCGTGACCACGGGCGTGCGCAACCTCGACTTCGTGGATGCGGCGCGCGCCTCCGGTGCCTCGGCCTTCACCATCGTGCGCGTGCATGTGCTGGGCAATGTGCTGGGGCCGATCTTCGTCTATTCGACCTCGCTCATCTCGGTCTGCATGATCCTGGCCTCGGGCCTTTCCTTCCTCGGCCTCGGCACGCGGCCGCCGGAAGCCGAATGGGGCCTGATGCTGAACACGCTGCGCACGGCCATCTATGTGCAGCCCTGGGTCGCGGTTCTGCCGGGCGTCTGCATCTTCGTGACGTCCATCTGCTTCAATCTGGTCTCGGACGGGCTGAGGCAGGCGATGGATGTGAAGGGGTGAAGTAGGAAAAAAGGGGCCTCCGGCGGCTGGGGCCATGGGCCCCAAACCCCAATTAATTCAAGGGGTCTGGGGCCCATGGCCCCAGCTGCCGAAGGCCATTTTTTTAGTTCAGCCCGCGCAGACGTTCTTCCACGATATTCCGCCAGGGCGCATCCGCCGGCGCTTCGGCCAGCAGCTGGCTCCAGATGGCCCGCGCCACCTCGTTCCGCCCAGCGCGCGCCTGGGCCAGCCCGCCCAGGAAGCGCAGCCGCGCATCCTGCGGCTGCGTCGCCAGCCCGCGCGCGATCCAGCGCAGCGCGTTCTCCGGCTCGTTCCGTTCGATCTCGATCTCGGCGACATCGCCCGCCAGGCCGATGTCGAACCCACCCGACAGTGCGCGCTCCCAGGCAATGACAGCCTCGGCCAGGCGGCCACGGTTGCGCTCTGCATTGCCCAGCAGGATGAAGCCCTGGCGCCCGACCTGCGTGTTGGGGTCAGCGGTGGCGAGGCGGGCGCGCAGCTGCGTCAGCATCGCCTCATCCTGCGCATCGGCCTCTTGCCGGAGGGCCAGCGTGGCGGAAGGCATGTCGGGGAAGCCGCGCTCCATGTAGAGCGTGACGCCCACCACCGGCACCAGCACCAGCGTCGCCAGCAGCAGCACGGACGGACGGTCGGCCTTGGCGAGTTGCTCCGGCGCAGGCGCGGCGAGAAGACGGCGCTGCACCTCGACCGTGGCGGATCTGAAGGCGGCATCGTCCAGCCGGCCCTCGGCGCGCTGGGCCTCCAGTTCGGCCAGCTGGGCGTGGAAGAGGGCCACATCCGCCTCGCTCCGGCCGCGCGGGCGTGGCGGGCGCAGCACCGTATAGGCGAGCGGAGCAAGAATGAGCGTGGCGACGAGCGCCAAAGCCAACCACATCACGCCTTTGGATCACCTTGCAATGCGGCGAGTCGCTGGCGCTCCGCCTCGGTCAATTCCAGCGGGCCTATTCCCGTGGGGTTCGCATGCCGGCGCGCGCGCCAGATGGCGAAGAGGCCGCCCAGCAGGGCCAGGGCCGGCGTGGCCCAGAGCAGCAGCGTGCTCCATCTGAAGGGCGGGCGCAGCAGCACGAAATCGCCGTAGCGTTCGTGCACGAAGCGCATCACCTGCTCGTTGCTCGCGCCCTGCTCCACCTGCTCGCGCACGATGCGCCGCAGGTCGCGCGCCAGGGAGGCGTCGCTGTCCTCGATGGACTGGTTCTGGCAGACGAGGCAGCGCAGCTCCTTGCCGATCTCACGCGCGCGGGTCTCCTGCGCGGGGTCGGGCAGGCGGTAGGTGGTGTCGCCGATCTGGGCGAAAGCGGGGAAAGCGCACAACAAAAGAATCATGAGAGGGCTTTGCCCTCTCATACTCTCCCACCAGGAGGCTGGCCTCCTGGACCTCTTGAACAAGGTCAACACCACTATCCCCGCAGCCGGGCCAGCAAGGGCAGGACGTCCTGGCTCATCAACTCGGGCGTCAGCGGGCCGGCGAAGCGCCAGCGGACGATGCCCCCGCGATCCAGGATATAGGTCTCGGGCACGCCATAGACGCCCCAGTCGATGGAGACGCGGCCGGGCTCATCCACGCCGAGGCGGGCGAAGGGGTTGCCGTGGCGCGTCAGGAAGCCCTGCGCGTCGCGCGGGCGGTCCTTGTAGTTCACGCCCCAGACGGGCACCCCCTGGCGCTGCAAGGCCATGAGATGCGGGTGCTCGATGATGCAGGGCGCGCACCAGCTGGCCCAGAAATTCACCACGACCGGGCCGGGCAGCCCGCGGAAATCCGCCGCCGCCAGCGCCGGCAGGCCGGAACTGTCCAGCGCCGGCAGGGTGAAGTCGGGCGGCTGCCTGCCCAGCAGGACCGAGGGCACGCCGCGCGGGTTGAAGCTGCCATCCTGCAACCCGCGCAGCATGGCCCAGAAGCCCAGGCCCGCCGCCGCCGCCACGCCCAGCGGCGCATAGACCAGCAGCTTGCGGCGCGAAGGCTTCGCCACGGGCTTCACCACATCGCTCATGCCGAGGCCTCCGCCTCCTCGCGCCGCCGCCGCGCCGGGGCGGCGATGCGCACGCGCCGGTCGCTCAGCGAGAGGGCGGCGCCCAGCGCCATGATCCCGGCGCCGATCCAGATCCAGGGCGCCAGCGGGTTGTTGTGCAGGCGCAGGACGGCTTCGTTGACGCCAGCGTCATTGGCCCGCTCCTCGCCCAGCACGGCGTAGAGGTCGCCGCCCACGCTGGTGCGGATCGCGGCTTCGGTCGTCGTCATGCGGCCGGTGGGGAAGTAGCGCTTGCTCGGCTCCATCACATGCACCACCTGGCCGTCGCGCAGCACGGTGATGGTGGCCTTGCGCGCGGTGAAGTTGGGGCCGACGAAGTCGCGCACGCCGTCCAGCCGCCATTCATAGCCGGCGAAGCTGGTGGAGCCCCCGGGCGGCACCGCGATCAGCTTCTCGGTGGCCAGCCCCATGCCGGAGATGCCGAGGATGGTCACACCCACGCCCGCATGGGCGATGGCGGCCCCCCAGGCGGCGCGTGGCAGGTTGCGCGCCCGGTTCCAGGCATTGGCCAGGCTGGTGCGCCCCACCCCCGCGCGGTCCGCGATATCGGCCACCGCACCCGCCAGCAGCCAGAAGGCGCAGGCGAAGCCGAGCGCGCTCAGCACGTGCCAGCCGGCCAGCGTGAGCGTGAGGATGAAGGCCAGGAGCGCCACGCAGGCGGCCCACCAGAGGCGTTGCAGCACGGGCCAGAGGCTCGCGCGCTTCCAGGCCAGCATGGGCCCGACGGCCATGGCCATCACCAGGGGCAGTGCCAGGGGCGCCGTCGCCGCGTTGAAGAAGGGCGGGCCGACCGAGATCATCTGTCCCGTCAGCAGGTCGAGGAACAGGGGATAGAGCGTGCCGACGAAGACCACCGCCGTGATGGAACACAGCAGCAGGTTGTTCAGCACGATGCCGCCCTCGCGCGAGATGGGCGCGAAGATGCCGGCCGGCGCCATGGCGGGCGCCCGCCAGGCGAAGAGCGCGAAGGCGCCCGCGACATAGATGCCGAGCAGGCACAGGATGAACAGGCCGCGCGCCGGGTCGGAGGCGAAGGAATGCACCGAGTTCAGCACGCCCGAGCGCACCAGGAAGGTGCCGAGCAGCGAGAGCGCGAAGGCCAGCAGCGCCAGCAGCACGGTCCAGACCTTCAGCGCCTCGCGCTTCTCGACCACGATGGCCGAATGCAGCAGCGCGGTGCCGACGAGCCAGGGCAGCAGCGAGGCGTTCTCCACCGGATCCCAGAACCAGTAGCCACCCCAGCCCAGCTCATAATAGGCCCACCAGGAACCGATGGAGATGCCCATGGTGAGGAAGGACCAGGCGGCGAGCGACCAGGGCCGCACCCAGCGCCCCCAGGCGGCGTCCACGCGCCCCTCGATCAGCGCGGCGACCGCGAAGGCGAAGGTCACGGCGTAGCCCACATAGCCGACGTAGAGGAGCGGCGGATGGATCGCGAGGCCGATATCCTGCAGCAGCGGGTTCAGCCCCTGGCCGTCGGGCGGCGGCGGCCAGATGCGCTCGAAGGGGTTGGAGGTGAAGATGATGAAGGCCAGGAAGCCCAGCAGGATCATCCCCATCACGGCCTGGACGCGGGCCTGCAGGGCCGAGGGCAAGGCCCCGCCAAAGGCCGCGACCGCCGCGCTGCACACGGCCAGCACCAGCACCCAGAGGATCAGCGAGCCCTCGTGATTGCCCCAGACGCCGGTGATCTTGAACAGCATCGGCTTGGCCGAATGGCTGTTGGCGACGACGTTCACCACGGTCATGTCGTTGGTCGCATAGGCCCAGGTGAGGGCGGCGAAGCTGATGGCGATGGCGACCAGCCCCGCCACCGCCAGCGGCGCCGCCGAGCCCATCAGCCGGGCATCGCCGCGTTGCGCGCCCCAGAGCGGCAGGATCGACTGCGCGATGGCGAGCATCGCGGCCAGGATGAGTGCGAAATGGCCGAGTTCGGGGATCATGAGCCACTCCTCGGTGCGGACGCAGGCGCGCCCGGTCGGTTGGGATCAAGCGTGTTCCAGGTGGCCGGCGCGGGGGCCGCACCCTGCGCCGGGTTCCAATGGCCCGAGCGCTTCAGCGCATCGGCCACTTCGGGCGGCATGTAGGTCTCGTCATGGCGGGCCAGCACCTCGCGCGCGCGGAAGGTGCCATCGGGGCCCATCATGCCCTGCGTCACCACGCCCTGCCCCTCGCGGAACAAATCGGGCAGGACGCCGGTGAAGATGACGGGGATGGCGTGCGCGCCATCGGTCACGCGGAAATGGATGGCCGGGCGGCCCTGGTACTCGCCCTGGCGCTGCACGCTGCCTTCCTCGACCAACCCGCCCAGGCGGAAGGCGCGGCCCTCGGGCGGCGTTTCGCGCACGATGTCGGAGGGCGAGCGGAAGAAGACGAGATTGTCCTGGAAGGCCGTGAGCGTCAGTGCCGTGGCGCTGCCCAGCCCAATGGCGCAAAGCAGGAGGATATAGAGCCGGCGCTTCTTGCGCGTCATTTTTGCCGTTCCACGGAGGGGCGTTCCAATTGGGCGAGTTGCCGCCTGGCCGCACGATGGCGCGACCATGCGGATATGGCGAGGAGGGCGAAAACCCCAAGCACCGCGGCCCAACTCAGGCTCACGTGAAGCCAATGAGTTGTCATTGTGCTGCCCTCAGACGGCGGGCGGCGGCTCCGCCGCCTTGCCTTCGCCGCGCCACGGGTGCGCTGGCGGGGGCTGTCGGTTGGGCGGCGCCGCGCGCCTTGCGCGCGGATGGGTTTGGAAGGGGGGTCACGCTTCCGCCTCCCGCAGGGTGGCCGGCGCGTCCGCGCGTCGGGCGGCGGCCATTTGCAGGGCGCGGACGCGGCGCTCCATCACGGCGGCGCGGGTGGCCGCCAGCGTCACCGCCATGAAGGCGAGCGTGAAGCCCAGCGTGCACCAGAGCAGCGGGTAGAGGATGTCCACATGCATCCCCGGCGCATCCAGGCGCGTCACCGAAGCCGGCTGGTGCAAGGTGTTCCACCAATCCACGCTGAACTTCACGATGGGCACGTTCACCACGCCGACCAGCGCCAGGATCGCGCCCATGCGCGCGCCGCGCTCCGGGTCGTCGAAGGCGCGCACCAGCGCCGCATGGCCGAGCCAGAGGAAGAACAGCACCAGCACCGAGGTCAGCCGCGCATCCCAGACCCACCAGGTGCCCCACATCGGCTTGCCCCAGAGGCTGCCCGTCAGCAGGCAGAGCGCGGTGATCGCGGCGCCGATCGGCGAGAGTTCCCGCGCCGTCAGATCGGCCAGCGGGTGGCGCCAGATCAGCGACATGAGGGAGAGGATGGCCAGGCCCATGTAGCCACCCATGGCCAGCCAGGCCATCGGCACATGGACGAACATGATCCGCACCGTCTCGCCCTGCTGCCAATCCTTCGGCGCGAGCCAAAGGCCCCAGACCACGCCGATGCCGAGCACGAGCAGCGCCGCCCCCGACAACCAGGGCAGCCAGCTTTCCGTCAGCCGCAGGAATCGGCCCGGATTGGCGAAGCGATGCAGCGAGCCTGAAGGCCGCGGTGTTTGAGCAGCGTTTTCCACAGCACCACCATAGGCAGATGCGCTCCGGGATTGAAGCGCCCCGCGCGATGCATCCGCCAAGAGAAAGTTATCCTTGCGCAATGATTTGCGCCCCATTGGCGAGGTTGCGTCAGATATGCGAAGCCTGACGCGGAACGCCACCTGTCGCCGCGAAGAATCCCATGGCCAGAACGAAGACCCGCCCGCCCGCCTTTCTCGTGAAGTCCGAGCCCGATGTCTTCGGCTGGGAGCAGCAGGTGGCCAATGGCGTCGAGCCCTGGACCGGCGTCCGCAACGCCCAGGCGGCAAACTTCCTCCGCGCCATGCAGAAGGGCGACCGCGTCTTTTTCTATCACTCCAACATCGGCAAGGAGGTGGTGGGCATCGTCGAGGTCGCCCGCACCGCCTATCCCGACCCGACGGATGAGACGGGGCGCTGGGTCTGCGTGGATGTGAAGACCGTCTCGAAGCTGCCGCAGCCCGTGACGCTGGCCGCCATCAAGGCCGAGCCGCGGCTGGAAGGGATCGGCCTGATCCGCCAGTCGCGCCTTTCCGTCATGCCCATCACGGCCGAGCATGCGGCGGTGATCCTGGAGATGGCCGGCGCATGAGCGAGGCGGCCGACTGGCGCCTCCTCTGCCGCATCGAGGACATCCCGGATGGCGAGGCGCGCGGCTTTCCCGCCCCGCCCGGCGGCTTCACCGGCCTGTTTGCCATCCGCCGCGGGGCGCGCGTGCTGGTCTATGTGAATTCCTGCCCGCATATCGGCCTGCCGCTGGAGCCCGTGCCGGACCGCTTCCTGGACCGCAAGCGCGAGATGATCGTCTGCGCCGCGCATGGCGCGCGCTTCCGCATCGAGGATGGCGAATGCGTCTCCGGCCCCTGCATCGGCGATGTGTTGGAGGCGGTGGAAGTCCGCATCACCGATGGCGAGGTGCGCGTGCCCCCTGATGCGGGGGTTTGACCGGACGAATAGGCGCGTTACGTTGCGCCCCGAGGAAATTTCAGTCCCCTAGAGAGGGAAACCCCTGCATGTCCAACATCACCCGCCGCGCGCTGCTCGGCACCGGCGCCGCCGTGGCGCTCGCCAGCCCGGCGCTGGCCTTCCCCGACCGCACCATCCGCATCATCTCGGGCTTTCCGCCCGGTGGGCTGAATGACGTGGTCAGCCGCGCCATGGCGCAGGCGCTGACGCCCATCCTCGGCGTTTCCGTCGTCGTCGAGAACCGCGTCGGCGCCGGCGGCAGCGTGGGCGGCACGGCCGCCGCGCGCTCCACGCCGGATGGCCACACGCTCTGGATGGGCATCGTGGACACCCAGGCGATCCTGCCGACCGCCATGCGCGCCCTGCAATACGACCCGGATCGCGACTTCGCGCCGATCAGCTTCGTGGCGAACGTGCCCTTCGCCTTCATCAGCGGCCCCTCCCAGCCCAATATCCGCGACTTCCGGGCGCTGATGGCGGCCGGCAAGGCGCGACCGGGCGTGATCAGCTTCGCGAGCTGGGGCGTCGCTTCCACCTCGCACCTCGCGATGGAGCGCGTGCTGCGCCAGCAGGGTGTCGAGATGCTGCACGTTCCCTTCACCGGCCAGGCGCCGGCGATGCAGGCCATCATCGCGAGCCAGGTGGATTGCATGGCGCTGCCGGCTGGTGGCGCCGAGGGCGCCTGGCGCGCCGGGCAACTGCGGGTGCTGGCCGTCGCCGCCAAGCAGCGCGTGCCGCTCTACCCCGATGCGCCCACCATCCTGGAACTCGGCGGCACGCTGGATGCCGGCCTCTGGAAGGCGATCTACGCGCCGGCCCGCACGCCGGCCCCCGTCATCGCGCGGCTGAACCAAGCGGTGCGCGAGGCGATGGCCCAGCCGCAATTCATCGAGGTGCTGCGCCTGCAAGGTGCGGTGCCCGAGCCCTCGACGCCCGAGGCCCTGGCCGAACTCCAGCGCCGCGACCGCGCCGCCTGGGGCGAGGTGGTGCAGGCCACGGGCGCCTATCTGAACTGAGAGCAAGGGGCGCCGCCCCTTGACCCCGGCAGGGGACTCGTCCCCTGCACCCAGGGAATTTGTGGAGCCCTCAATGTACACTTTGATCAGCGCGACGCCGTCGCCTTATGCGCGCAAGGTGCGCATCGCGCTGATCGAGAAGGGCATTCCCTTCACGCTCCAGACCGAGGTGCCCTGGCACGGCACCACCGCCACGCCGGGCTACAACCCGCTGGAAAAGCTCCCCGTGCTGATCCTGCCCGACGGCACCGGCATTTATGAGAGCCGCTTCATCCTGGAATGGCTGGAGGTGAAGCATCCCTCCCCACGCCTGCTGCCCGATTCGCCGGAGGACATCCTGGCCGCCCGGCAGGTCGAGGTGGTCGCGGATGGCGTCTGCGACGCGGTGGTGCTGCTGTTCTTCGAGCGCATGCGCCCGGCGCCGAGCGCGGAATGGATGGCCCGGCAGCGCCGCAAGGTGGAGGGCGGCGTCCGCGCCCTGGCCGAGCGGGCGGGCGATGGCTTCCTGGTCGGCGGGCGCTTCGGCCTGGCCGATATCGCGGCCGGTACGGTGCTGCGCTATTTGGCCGTGCGCTATGCGGAGTTCGACTGGGCCGCCATGTACCCGGTGCTGGCGGCGATGAGTGCCAGGCTGGAGGCCCGCGCTTCCTTCGCGGCAACCGTCCCCGTGCCGCAGACCATCACCGAAAAAGTCGTGTGATTCGGGGGTCTGGGGCCTCTCGGCCCCAGCGGGTCCAGGGCAGCGCCCTGGCCTTTTTGCCTTACCGCCCCCGTCGCACCCCCGGCGCCGGCCGCGCCCCGGCGGGCGTCCCCGCATCAAACCCCAGGAAGCCGATCGAAGGCTGCGGCGCCCCGCCATTGGCCTGCCAGAGCTGCGGCAGGCGCGGCGTGGCGTTCACCGGCTGCACCGGGGCCTCGCGCTGCTGCTGGGCGGGCGGCGGCGGGCGCACGCGTGGGCCGCGCTGCGGGATCGCGTCGGGCGGGGGCGGGGCATTGCCGGCCATGCCGCGCACCGAGAGCACATAGAACATGATTTCCGGCCGGCCCTGATCCACCGCTGAGTCCACGGCGGTCAGGCCCAGCGCGTTGCGGGCATTCACATCCGCGCCGCGCGCCACGGCATCGCGCACGGTGGCGATGTCGCCGCGGTTGATGCCGTCGAACAGCGCGTCATTGGGGTTCATGGCGCTCGGCGGGGTTTCGGCGGGGATGGGCGCCTGCCCGCGCCGTGCGGCGATGCCGGGCAGGGCGGGCGGCTGCTCGCGCGGGGCTTCCGCCTGCGGGCGGCTGGTGGTGCGGCCGGAACCCAGCATGCCCTGTGCCGCGACCGGCAAGGCGGGCAGCAACATCAGGGACGCCGTCCCGGCCAGGAGGATGGTCTGGATGCGCGACATGTCAGCGCCCTCCGAAGGTGAAGCTGTCGGGCGCGGTCTCGGCCGGGGCGGCCTCTTTGATCTTGGCCTCGATCTGCTGCATCAGCCGGCCCATGCCCTGGGTCAGCCCGGCCAATTGCACCAGGGGCACGACCAGAAGGCCGGCAGGCACCGGCTTGTTGTCGGCGCCGAGGCGGCCAAGGGTCAGCCGCACCACGCCATGCTGGACGGAAGCGTCGAGCAGGCCATCGGCGAAGATCGTGGCTCCGGGGGGCATTTGCGTGTCCATCCTCGGTTCATAGACGAGGCCGGCGCGGGAGGCGAGGGGAAGTGCCCCTCACCAGGTCAGCGGCACGCTCAGCCGTGCGCCGGGTGCGGGCGCGGTCAGCAGACGCTGGTCCGGATGGGTCGGGACAGTGTCCGCGGCCGCGCCGCGGCCGGGCACGCGGGGGTGGATCATGGTCGGGCTCAGGCTCGGCGCCTGGGAGGGCGCGACGGGCCGCGCCTCGAGGTCGAGATTGGGCCGCGGGGCCAGCTGCGCCTGCGGGGTCGGCTGCGGCGCCGTGCCAAGGATTCCGCCGGAAAAGCCAGGGGTGATCACCATGCCGCCATCCATGTAGGCACGGTCCCTTGGGTCACGCGAGCGCGGCCGGGCATTGGCGTCGGCGGAGACCTGCGGGATCTGGGCGCGGGGCACCTCGCTGCCCTGGGCGAAGACCGGCAGCGGCGCCAGACCGGCCAGGAGCACGGCCACGAGGATCACAGCCCGCCCACTCCGCGCGCATCCTGCGGCGGATTGCCCGCGACGCCCGGCGCGCCCGCCTTCCAGGCGGCCAAGGCCCAATGCACGGATGGAAAGGCGATGTCGTCCCACGGGATATCCTCCCAAGTGAAGAAGCGAACCTCGAGGCTCTCAGGGCCCGGGGCGATCCCGGGCTCGGCAAGGTGAGCCTTGTAGATGATCTGTACTTGCCCGATTCGCGCAATCGAATAGATGGCGAGAATGCCATCCAGTTCAAGCCGCGCCCGCGCCTCTTCCCAGGCCTCGCGCTTGGCGCCTTCCTCGGTCGTCTCGCCGAGTTCCATGTAGCCGGCGGGCAGCGTCCAATAGCCACGGCGCGGATCGATGGCGCGGCGGCAGAGCAGGATGCGCCCCGCCTCCGCCACCACGCTGCCGACCACGATCTTGGGATTCTCGTAGGCGACATAGCCGCAATCGCCGCAGACCAGGCGCTCGCGGTCCTCCACTCCAGGGGGGCCCTCGGGGATGCGGCGGACAAAATTGGCCATTGCCCGCCGCGACCCCGATCAGCCCGCCGCGGCGGCGAAGGCGAAGTTGTCGAAGCTGTTCTCGGCCACGCGGAACCACTGGAACTGCTCCGCCCGGTAGGGGCGATAGCTCTCCCAGATGGTGCGGAAGCGGGCGTTCTGACCGGCGAGATCCGCCATCAGCGCTTCGTTCGAACGCCAGGCGAGCTGGAGAATTTCGCGCGAGTAGAAGCGCAGCTGCGTGCCCTGGGCGACCAGGCGGCGCAGCGCGATGGGGTTCAGGTGGTCATAGCGGCTGACCATCTCGCTATCCGCCTCGGCACAGGCAATGGCCAGCGCGTCCTTGTATTGCTGCGGCAACGCGTCGAACTGGCGCTTGTTGCTCATGAAGGTCAGGCGGGCCGAAGGCTCGAAGAAGCCGGGGGCGTAGTAGAAGCGCGCCACGCGGAAGAAGCCCAGGCGCTCGTCATCATGCGGGCCCACGAACTCGGTCGCGTCGATCGTGCCGCGCTCCAGCGCGGGGTAGATGTCGGCCGGCGCCACCAGCGTGGGGTTGGCGCCCATGCGCTGGAAGACCTGACCGGCGAGGCCGGAGATGCGGAACTTCAGCCCCTGCACATCCTGCTGGGTGCGGATTTCCTGGCGGAACCAGCCGCCCATCTGCGCGCCCGTATCGCCGGCCGGCATGCCCACGATGTTGTATTCGGCGAAAAGCTGCTCGGCGAATTGCTGCCCGCCGCCATGGCGCATCCAGGCGGTCATCTGCCGGGTGTTCAGGCCGAAGGGGATGGCGGTGAAGAAGGCGAAGCCCGGCTCCTTGCCGATGTACCAATAGGAGGCGGTGTGGCCGCAATCGATGGTGCCGGCCTGCACGGCATCGAGCACCTGGAGGCCCGGGACGATTTCACCCGCCGGGAAGATCTGGATGCGGAAGCGGTTCTCGGTCAGCGCCGCCACGCGGTTGGCGATGCGCTCGGGCGTGCCGAACAGCACGTCCAGGTTGCGCGGGAAGCTGGACTGGCAGCGCCAGCGGATTTCGGGATTGGCCTGGGCCAGTGCGGGCGTGGCGAGTGCAGCCGGCGCAGCCATCGCGGCCGTGCCGAGAACGAGACGACGATTCATGACGTTTGCCTCCGAAGATGAATTCCTGGTGAGACGCGCATAAACCAGAGCCGTGCGCGGGGGAAGCGGTTTGCAGTCTATTCCCGCGTCGCCGTCTCGGGGCTTGCGGGCGCATGCCGTGCGCCGGGCACGGCGTAGCCGAGCGGCTGGCGGGCGAGGAAAGCCGGTGGCAAGGTCTGGCCGTATTGATGGGCCGCTTCGTCCGCTGCCCGCATCCGTTCGATCATGGTCCGCGCCGTGGCGTCGAGCCGGCGCCGCTTCAGCCGCATGATGCCGAAATTGGTGGCGGGCCAATCCACCTCGCAAGGCAGGGGCAGGAGTTGGCCGGCCTCGTGGAACAGCCGTGCCGCCGCCGCCGGGGCCAGCGCCCAGGCATCGGATTGGGCAGCGAGGGAGAGATTGATATGCAGCGTGGTGCCCATCACCGGATGGAAACTGGTCGCCGCACCCGGCAGGCTGGCGAGCCTTGCGGCGTAGCGCCCCGCGACACTGTTGCCCAGGCCTGCGGGATAGCGGAGAAGTTCATCCCCCCGCGCGGGCCGCCTCAGGGCCAGCAGCGGGTGGCCTGGGCGAACCCAGCTCAGAACCGCATGCCGCCGTAACGGTACGATCTCGACATCTTCCGGCGCGGGCAATTCGGTGATCTCCGCCACGGCGAGGTCGGCGCGCCGCTCTTCCAGCAGGCGGAAGGCTTCGGTGAAATCCATGGCCAGTACGTGGAACCGCGTTTCCCGCGCGAGATCGAGACTGGCTGCCACGGCCGGCAGGATGACGGTGTCCAGCGGCATCGAGGCGCCAGCGATCGTCAGTGTCCGGTGCTGCGTGCCACGCAGGCCTTCGATCGTAGCGGTGAGGGCTTCCAGTTGCGCCAGGATACGCTGCCCCCGGGCCAGGACGACGCGGCTTGTGTCCGTGGGCTCCATCCCTCGCCGGGACCGATCGAACAGCGTGGCGCCGAGTCTCTCCTCCAACTGCGCGAGGCTGCGCGTCAGGGTGGGTTGGGACATCCCGAGCACGCGCCCGGCCTTCACCAGGGATCCGTGCTCGGCGATGGTGACGATGATCCTCAGATCCTTGCCGTCCAGCATATGTGATTTCCGAAAGATCAATATGACTTTTCGGAATGATTACAGCCAATGCGGGTGTCGGCTAGAGTGGAGCCGGCGGTGAAATTCGTCTCGAATGCAGAACGCCGCTGCCGGTAGAAGCCGCCTGTTCGCGACAGCAACGTCTGGCGCTTGTTGCCCGGGAACGATACGAAGGCGGAAATTTTGGTGCAGCACAGCGTGCTGGGTGAAGGGGGCCATAGAAGATGCGTCACACCGCTTGGGCCATTCACCGCCAGGTGAGCCGCGCGGGCGTCTTCCTCGCCCTGCTGCTCGGGCTTTGCGGCCCCGTCTGGGCCCAGACCGGCAACCCGACGCATGACGCGCTGCAGGCGCGCCCCGACCTCGAACGCCGGCAGGCGCTGCATCAGGCGGTGCGCAGCCATGGCGACCAATGCAACTCCGTCATCCTCGCCTTCCATGCGGGGATGGATGGGCAGCGCAATGCCTTCTGGGATTTCCGCTGCGCCGATGGCGCGCAATACCGTGCGCGCCTGCCCTCCGAGCGCTTCGCCGCGGTCGCCTTCCTGCGCTGCGGCGCGGCGGCCCCCGTCCCGCATCACGGCGGTGTCTGCTTCCAGGCGGTGACCGGCGCCGCCGCCCAGGTGGCGGCACGCGGTGGCGGCAATGAGGCCTCCTGCCGGGCCGCCTGCGCGGCGCAGCCCGCGGCCGCGCAGAACCAGTGTGTGCAGCGCTGCCTCTCGGGCCAGGGGATCGAGGTGGGCCAGCAGGCCGCCGCCGCCCTGCCGCCCAATTCTCGCTTCGGCGCCATGTACACGACCGACCAGCCCGTGGCCGCCTATGGCTTTGCCAATGGCAATACGGACCGCCTGGCCGTGAACATGGCGGCGGTTCGCCTCTGCCAGACCCTGGCGGGCCCGGTGCCCTGCAAGTTCCAGGGCGAACTGGTGAACCAGTGCGGCGCCATCGCCATGGCCATCAGCCGCCACCCGCGCGCGATGGTGATGACCGCCGATCTCTCGACGCAAATCCTGAACCTCTCCACCACCGGGCGCGGCGCGACACGCGAAGCGGCCGAGGCCGAGGCCATGCAGGCCTGCCGCCGGGCCGAGGGCCCGGGCATCCAGTGCCGTATCGTGGCCGGAGGCTGCTGAGATGAACACGCCGAACTCAAAGACACAGAGGAACCCCTCCATGCGCCGCCTGATCGCGGGCCTCGGCCTTGCTGCCCTGCTTCTCTCGCCCGCCTCCGCGCAGAACGCGCAGCAACCGGCCCAGGGGGGACAAAACCGCCAGCAGGCGCGCCCGGCCGCCCCCGCCAAGACGCTGGATGCGGTGCGCACGCGCGGCCATCTGCTCTGCGGGGTGAATGGCGGGCTGGCCGGCTTCTCGGCGCCGGACACGACGGGCCGCATGCGCGGGCTGGATGCGGATTTCTGCCGCGCCGTGGCCGCCGCCGCGCTGGGCGATGCCGAAAAGGTCCGCTTCCTGCCGCAAGCGACGGTGGAGACCGGGCTGGATGCCCTCGCAGCACGGCAGATCGATGTCCTCGCTCGCAACGCGACCGTGACCCTCTCGCGCGATGCCGGGCGTCCGGTCACGCCCTCGGCCGTGATCTTCTATGACGGCATGGGTTTCCTGGTGCCGCGCAGCCTGAACGTGAGCTCGCCCCGCCAGCTGCGGGACAGGACCGTATGCTGGGCCGGGGCCGCCGGGGCCGGCACGGGGGGCGATAACCTCACCGGCTTCAATGGCCGGCACGGGCTGAACCTCACCATCCGCCGGTTCGACACGCCGGCGGAGGTGGTGGCCGCGATGGAGGCCGGCACCTGCCACGCCTTCGCCGCGGATGGCGGCGCGCTGGCCTCCCGCCGCGTCACCGATTTCCGCAACCCGGACCAATGGCTGGTGCTGGCCGAGGTGATCTCGCGCGAGCCGCTGGCACCCTTCGTCCATGCGGGCGATGATGATTGGCGCGGCCTGGTCTTCTGGGTGACGCATGTGCTGATCGGCGCCGAGCATTTCGGCGTGACCTCGGCCAATCTGATCGAAAGCCTGGGCAATCCGGACCAGCGGGTGCGGCAGATGCTGGGCCTTGTGCCGGGCTTCGGCCGCCCGCTGCGCCTGCCGGATGACTGGGCTGCGCGGGTGATCGGCAGCGTCGGCAATTATGGCGAAATCTTCGACCGCAACCTCGGCCGGGCTTCCGTCTTCGGGATGGATCGCGGCCTGAATGACCAATGGACGCGCGGCGGGCTGATCTACAGCTTCCCGACGCGGTAATCCTGCTCAGGGCAGCTTGGTGGTCTGTGCCAGGGCCAGGAGCGCCTTGGGCCGCGGGCGCGAGGCTTTTTCGGCGATGCCGGACAGCCCCTCGCGCCGGCGCAGCTCGGCCCAGACCTCACCGGGGGTGATGCCGGCATCCACGAGCAGCAGCATCAGGTGATAGAGGACATCGGCGGATTCGCTGATGGTGGCGGGGCGGTTGCGGGCCACCGCCTCGATCACCAGCTCCACCGCTTCCTCGCCCAGCTTCTGCGCCACCTTCTGGGTGCCGCGCGCGATCAGGCGGGCGGAGTGCGAGACCGCGGCATCGCCCGCGATGCGGCGGGATTCGATGGTGGCCCAGAGGCGGTCCAGCACTGCGGCATCGCCATCCTCAGGCAGTTCGAGAGGCTTGAGATGCGCGGCCTCGGCCCGGCGCACCGCCTTGGGGATGCGCGCCTTCTTGGCCGGGATATTCGCGGGGACCGGCAGCTTGGCCGCCTTGGCCGCCGCTTTCTTCTTCACCGTCTTCGCCATCATGCCATCTCCCGGACGCGGCGCACGGGCAGGCCCGCCGCCACCAAGGCATCCTTGGCCTGTTCGATGCGGAACACGCCGTCGTGAAACACGCTGGCCGCCAGCAGGCCCGTCGCGCCCACCTGCGCACCTTCCACGAAATGGCTTAACGAACCCACGCCGCCAGAGGCCACCACCGGCACGCGCACCGCGCCCACCACGCGGCGCAGCAGATCGAGGTCGAAGCCCTGCTTCGTGCCGTCACGGTCCATCGAGGTCAGCAGGATTTCGCCCGCGCCCAGGCTCGCCATGCGGCGCGCCCAATCCACGGCATCCAGCCCGGTTTCGCGGCGGCCGCCATGGGTGAAGATTTCCCAGCGGCCCTCCGCCACCCTCTTCGCATCCACGGCGACGACGATGCATTGGCTGCCGAAGGCCTCGGCCGCGCGGCGCACCAGCTCGGGGTCGCCCACCGCCGCCGAATTGATGCTGGCCTTATCGGCGCCGGCCAGAAGCAGTTTGCGGATATCCTCGACGCTGCGCACCCCGCCGCCCACGGTGAGGGGGATGAAGACCTCGGCCGCCGTGCGGGAGACGACGTCATACATCGTGTCCCGGTTCTCATGCGTCGCGCCGATGTCGAGGAAGGTGAGCTCATCGGCGCCCTGCGCGTCATAGGCGCGGGCCTGCTCCACCGGGTCCCCGGCGTCGCGCAGGGAAAGAAAGTTCACGCCCTTGACGACGCGGCCTTCCTTCACATCGAGGCAGGGGATGATGCGGAGCGCGAGCAACGGATGAATCCCTGGCTTGTCCAGGCATCCGGATGATCCTGGGATCAGGCGATTGCTTCGTTTTTGCGGGAGCGTCAAGCGATGGTTTCGTGGCGGGCGTGTTGCAATCGCGCCGCACTTCGAAATCTGTTCGCGTGGCCCGGGGGAATCCGGCGCTTTCGCAGAAGCTCCAGGCCGAACGCTGGCGCGAGCCGGTGGCCAGCATCCCCTTGCAGCAACCGGCCCGGCAGGCGGCGTCCACGGCAGTGGCCAGCACCGCCCGGCCCAGGCCTTGGCCGCGATACGCCGCATGGGTGACGACATTCTCATTCACGCCGAGGCTGCGCGCTTCGCGCATGATATTGGGCACGATCACCAGCAAGAAGCTGAAAGCCAGCGCGCCTTCCCGCTCCGCGACGATGAGGCGAATCTGCTCGGAGCCCAACATCGCCGCCCAGGGCCTGGCCGCCACTGCCTCCGGCACCCACGGGTCCAGCGGATTGAGGTGCTGACAGAGGTCCAGCATGCCCGGCAGGTCAGCCGGGGCTGCCAGCCGGATCACGCCGCGGCGAGCGCCAGCGCCTCGGCCGGGGCGATCCTGCCGTCATAAAGCGCCCGGCCCAGGATGCAGCCGGAAATGCCATCCGCCGCCACCGCCTTCAGCGCCACCAGGTCGGCGATGGAAGCGACGCCGCCCGAGGCGATGACGGGCGTGTCCAGCGCCAGGGCCAGCTCGCGCGTCTGTGCGACATTCACGCCGCTCAGCATGCCGTCGCGGTCGATGTCGGTGTAGATGATGGCGGCCGCCCCGGCATCCTCCAGCCGCAGCGCGAGGTCGCGCGCCGAGAGGGTGCTGGTCTCGGCCCAGCCCTCGGTTGCCACCATGCCGGCGCGGGCATCGATGCCGACGACGACGCGGCCGGGGAAATGCCGGCAGGCCTCGCGCACGAATTGCGGATCCTTCACCGCGGCCGAGCCCAGGATGACGCGGGTGACGCCGGCGCCGAGCCAGGCCTCCACCGTCGGCATGTTGCGGATGCCGCCGCCCAGCTGCACCGGCATGGGCGTGGCCGAGAGGATGCGCGCCACGGCCTCGGCATTGGCGGGCTTGCCGGCGAAGGCGCCGTCCAAATCCACCACATGCAGCCATTTGAAGCCATCGGCGGCGAAGGCACAGGCCTGTTCGGCCGGGTCCTCCGCATAGATGGTCGCCTGTGCCATGTCGCCCCGCTGGAGGCGCACGACGCGGCCCTGCTTGAGGTCGATGGCCGGGTAGAGGGTGAAGCCGCTCATGTCTTGATCCGCCCCAACGCGTCGGCCGTGCTGCGGCCATGCTGGGGTTCCAGCAGGCGATAATAGAAATAGCCGGCGACCGTCTCGCCATTCACCCGCGCATAGGCCGGGTGCGATCCCCAACGCACATAGCCCAGCCGCTCGAACAGCGTGATGGCCGTCTCCTGCGTGGCGCGGACGTCGAGGTTGAGCACGCGGATGCCCATGGCCGCCGCACGCTCCTCCACGCGCCGCACCAGCAGCCGCGCCAGGCCGAAGCCGCGCGCGTAGGGCGCGATGAAGGCGTGGGTGAGTTGGGCGGTGAAGCCCTGGGCTTCGTTGTTGCGCGGCGGGCGCACCATCTGGGCACTGCCCACCACCTCGCCATCCAGCCGGGCCACGAAGAACTCGCGCTCCGGCACCAGCATCACGCCGCGGAAATGGCGTTCGAGGGCGGAGCGGCTTTGCGCCTCCACCCAGCCGAAGCCGCCGCCTTCCACGATGGCGGCGTTGGTCGCCTCGCACAGGTCCGCGAGATCATGCGGGTCGAGCATGTCCACCCGCTCCACCTCCAGGCGGTGCACCACGGCGGGTTCGGAGCTCACGGCGACCACCGGAGAAAATTGTGCAGGATGCGCAGGCCCACGCCCGCGCTTTTCTCGACATGGAATTGCGTGCCGATGATGTTGCCGCGCCCCAATATGGCCGGGACGGGGCCGCCATAATCCGTGGTGGCCAGCACATCGCCGGCCTCGCCGCCACGCCAGGCGTAGGAATGCACGAAATAGGCGTGGTCGCCGGGGAGCAGCCCCTCCAGCACCGGATGCGCGCCGGGCGTGAAGTCGAGCGTGTTCCAGCCCATCTGCGGCAGGGGCAGGGCCGAGCCATCCGGGGCGCGCGGGTCCATCTCCGCCACCTCGCCCGGCAGCCAGGCAAGGCCGGCCGTCGCGCCATGCTCCAGCCCGCGCTCGGCCAGCAATTGCAGGCCGACGCAGATGCCGAGGAAGGGCTTCTTGCGGACCTGCACCTGCTCGTAGAGCGCGGCCACCATGCCTTCCAGCGCGTCCAGCCCCGCGCGGCAGGCGGCGAAGGCGCCCTGGCCGGGCAGCACGATGCGGTCGGCGTGGATCAGCGTCTCCGGCTCGCGCGTGATCTCGACGGTGAGGGGGCCATCGGCCACGCGCTCCAGGGCGCGGCGCACCGAGGCGAGGTTGCCCGAGCCCGGGTCGATCACGGCGACCCTCATTGCCGTGCCTCGGCGGCGTAGAGCGGCAGCAGGCGCGGTTCAGCCTGGAGCAGCCGGGCCAGCGCGCCCTCGGCGCTTTGCGCCTGCACCACATGGGCGAGGCTCCAGCCCCGGCGCGCGAGCGTCCAGCGGCGCAGATCCTGCCCCTGGAAGCCCAGCAGCAGATGCGCGGCCAGGGCGAGCGCGATGCCATAGGGATCAGGCAGAAAGTTCACCGCCACCAGACCCACCAGAACCAAAAACCCGGCCAGCCAGGCGCGATGCACGAAGAGCCAGAAGGGCCCGAAGACGAAGGCCCAGAGGGAGAAGCCCTCCGGGATCAGCATCGGCGGCTTGCCCAGCCCCGTGGCGGGGACGGAGCCGCGGCCGGCGCCGGGGGGAAGATGGACGGTCCAGCTGCGCATCACCCCTCCAGCACGCCCTTGGTGGAGGGGATGGCGCCGCGCTGCCGCGGATCGGCTTCGACCGCCATGCGGAGCGCACGGGCGAAGGCCTTGAAGCAGGCCTCGGCGATATGATGCGCGTTGGTGCCGGCCTTCTGCGTGATGTGGCAGGTGAGGCCCGCATTCATCACCAGGGCGCGGAAGAACTCCTCAAACAGCTCGGTGTCCATCTCGCCGACCTTGTCGCGCGGGAAGGTCACGCTCCAGGCGAGGAAGGGGCGACCCGAAATATCAATCGCGCATTCGGCCAGCGCCTCATCCATCGGCATCAGGCAATGGCCGAAACGGGTGATGCCGCGCTTCTCGCCCAGCGCGGCCTTGATGGCCTGGCCAAGGACGATGCCGCAATCCTCCGTCGTGTGGTGGAAATCAATGTGCAGGTCGCCCTTCGCGGTGAGCGCGAGGTCGAGCAGACCGTGCCGCGTGAGTGCGTGCAGCATGTGGTCGAGGAAGCCGATGCCGGTGGCGATCTCGGCCTGGCCGGTGCCATCCAGGTTGAGCCGGGCCTGGATGTCGGTCTCGGCGGTGGTGCGGGCGATCTCGGCGCGGCGGGTCACGGAGGTGGGCTGCATGGGCGTTCCTCTAATCCTCCCAGGCGGAGAAGGCCAGCGCCGGGGATTCCCGCCACGCGCTTTCCCGGCGATGATGGGCGGTACCCCTTCCCGCAGGAACCTTGACCGTGGACTTTCTGGCCCCCGCCTATCTCTGGGTGAAATCCTTCCATCTCATGGCGGTCATGGCCTGGATGGCGGGGCTCTTCTACCTGCCGCGCCTCTATGTCTATCACTGCGAAATCCCGCAGGGTGGGGGCCCAGGTGGAAACATCGAGCATGAACGCTTCAAGAAGATGGAGCGCCTGCTGCTGCGCGCCATCATGAACCCCAGCATGATCGTCACCTGGCTGCTGGGCCTGGTGCTGGTGGCCACGCCGGGCGTGGTTTCCTGGACCTCGGGCTGGTGGCACGTGAAGCTGGCCAGCGTGCTGGCGATGACATGGTTCCACATGTACCTGGCCAAGCACCGCAAGGCCTTCGAGCGGGATGAGCGCCTGTTTCCCCAGCGCCACTGGCGCATCATGAACGAGGTGCCGACGCTGCTGATGATCGTCATCGTCCTGATGGTGATCGTGAAGCCTTTCTGATTTCCGCTTGACACGCCCGTTGACGCGGGCGCTGGGCCTCCCTAGGTTATAGGCGTCGGCTCCTTCAAGGCCGATCCCTCCCTCCCGACCGCCGGATTCACCGAAGCCTCAGTGCGCGGCGTGAATGCTGGGCCCCACGACATCGCCCCCGGCGTCTTCCCCACGATCCACCCTTCGGATGCTACATGCACCTTTCAGAACTCAAGGCGAAGACGCCGCCCGAACTCCTCGCCTTCGCGGAGGAGTTGGGGGTCGAGAACGCCTCCATCCTGCGCAAGCAGGATATCATGTTCGCCATCCTCAAGACCTTCGCCGATAATGACCAGGCGATCTATGGCGAAGGCACGCTGGAAATCCTGAGCGACGGCTTCGGATACCTCCGCAGCCCGCAGGCGAATTTCCTCCCCGGCCCCGACGACATCTATGTCAGCCCCGCCCAGGTGCGGCGCTTCGGCCTGCGCACCGGCGACACGGTGGAAGGCCAGATCCGCGCGCCGAAGGATGGCGAGCGCTATTTCGCCATGCTCAAGGTGAATGCAGTCAATTTCGAGCCGCCCGAGGCGCTGCGCCACCGCATCAACTTCGACAACCTCACACCGCTCTATCCGACGCGCCGCCTCAAGATGGAAGTCGAGGGCGTGGAAACGCCCAAGGGCGTGCAGAAGGACAACACGCATCGCGTGATTGACTTGATCGCCCCCATCGGCATGGGCCAGCGCGCGCTGATCGTCGCACCGCCGCGCACCGGCAAGACGGTGATGCTGCAATCCATCGCCAAATCCATCACGGCGAACCACCCCGATGTCTTCCTGATGGTGCTGCTGATCGACGAGCGGCCCGAGGAAGTGACGGACATGGCGCGCACCGTGAAGGGCGAGGTCGTCGCCTCCACCTTCGACGAGCCGGCGACGCGCCATGTGCAGGTGACCGAGATGGTGCTGGAAAAGGCCAAGCGCCTGGTCGAGCACAAGCGCGACGTGGTGATCCTGCTCGACTCCATCACGCGCCTGGGCCGCGCCTATAACAGCGTGGTTCCCAGCTCCGGCAAGGTGCTGACGGGTGGTGTGGACGCGAATGCGCTGCAGCGGCCGAAGCGCTTCTTCGGCGCCGCGCGCAACATCGAGGAAGGTGGCTCGCTCACCATCATCGCCACCGCGCTGATCGATACTGGCAGCCGCATGGACGAGGTGATCTTCGAAGAGTTCAAGGGCACCGGCAACAGCGAGATCATCCTGGACCGCAAGCTCTCGGACAAGCGCGTCTTCCCCGCGATCGACATCACCAAGTCCGGCACCCGCAAGGAAGAGCTGCTGGTGGAGCGTGGCACGCTGTCGAAGATGTGGGTGCTGCGCCGCATCCTGAATCCGATGGGCACGCAGGACGCGATGGAGTTCATGCTGGACAAGCTGAAGTACAGCAAGACGAACCAGGATTTCTTCGACGCGATGAACACCTGATGCGCCACACGCCGCCCGCATTGTCTCGATGATGCGGGTGGCGCGGCGCGGGCCCCGATGGGCGGCCGGCTCAGCCATGGCGTCCAACGCCGCACGGGCTTGCCGCGATGCGGAGCTGCGCCTGTGCCGAGTCGGACGTCGCGGCCCGTTCGGGCCGGGCCAGGCTGACCCGCAGCACGACCGCCCATCTTGCCGCCAGCTTTCTGGCCGAGCTTCCGGCCATGCCGATCTTCGCCCTCCTTCTCCTTCGCGATCCGGCTGCGCACGCCGTGACCGGCCGGGCGGAGATTCGCCCGCCCAGACAAGCCAGCATGGCGCGAAGCCCGCGTTTCCATGATATCTTTTCAACCTTGGCGATAATCTGCCAACCATCGGGGCAATTCATCTGCCGAGGGCGATTTTGGCCGGGCGGGACCGGTTCATTTTGCTGCCATTTTTGAAGTGAACGATGTGCAGATTGCACCTGTGGGAGGAGATCGCGTTGAAATCCGTTCTGACGAGTCTGGGCCTGATCGCCCTTCTGGGCCTGGGCGCCTGCACCAACCCGAATGATCCGCTGCAGCGCGCAGCCGGCGGCGGCCTGCTCGGCGCCGGAGCGGGTGCCGCCATCGGCGGCATTGCCGGCGGTGGCCGCGGAGCCGCGATCGGCGCCGTCACCGGCGGGGCGGTGGGGGCGGCAACCGGTGTGATCACCACGCCGCAGCCGCAACCCCGCGCCTACAAGTAGGCCGTCATGCGCAAGCTGCTTTTCCCCCTGGGCCTGCTGGCCGCCCTGGCCACCTCGGCCTGCACCAATCCCAATGATCCGCTGCAACGCGCGGCGGGGGGCGGGTTGCTGGGCGCCGGGGCGGGCGCCGCCATTGGCGGCATTGCCGGCGGCGGACGCGGTGCCGCGATCGGCGCCGTCACCGGCGGCGCGGTGGGTGCCGCGACCGGCGTCATCACCACCCCGCAGCGCTGAGGAGCCTGCCCGTTTGAGTGCCCGGATCCTGGCGGCGGCGAGTTTCGCCGCTGCCGTCCATGCCACTCACCGCCGCAAGGGCGCGGCGGCCGAGCCCTATATCAACCACCCGCTGGAGGTGGCGCAGCTCCTCGCCGAGCATGACGCGCCCGAGGCGGCCATCATCGCCGCCCTGCTGCATGACACGGTGGAGGACAGCGACAACGACCCCGAGCCGGTGACGCTGGAGGCCCTGGCCACACGCTTCGGTGCCGAGGTGGCCGGCATCGTCGCCGAGGTCTCGGACGACAAGAGCCTGCCCAAGGAGATGCGCAAGGCGCTCCAAGTCTCGCAGGCGCCGAAGAAATCAGCGATGGCGAAGATGGTGAAGCTGGCGGACAAGATCTCCAATCTGCGCGCCATCGTGGCCGCGCCGCCGGCCAGTTGGAATCACGCGCGCCGGGTCGAATATGTCGGCTGGGCCGGGCGCGTGGCTGCCGGGCTGCGTGGCGTGAATCCCAGCCTGGAAGCGCTGTTCGACCGAACCTACCAGAATGCCATGGCCGAGCTGGCCCGCGAGGCCGCGTGAGTTTCGATCTGGTTCATGCGCTGGAGCGCGCGACGCTCAACGCGCTGCCCTCGCCGCGCGTGGTGTTTGATGGCCCCTTCGTGGTGCGCGCCTTCCTGGGCGGGACGGGGCGGGCCAATGCCGCCTGCTCGCTCGACCCCACGGCTGATCCGGAGCTGGAAGCCCGCATCGCCCGTGTCGCCGCGCATTACCGCCGGCTGGGGATGACGCCGCGCTTCCGCTCGGCCCCGCTGGACCCGCCGGGTCTTGAGGCGCTGCTGCGTGCCCAAGGCTGGGCGGAGGCGGATGAGAGCCACGTGACCCATGGCCGGGTAGACCCGCTGGAAGATCCTGCGATCCGGATCCTGCCGGCGCCGGATGTGACCTGGTTCGGGGTCATCGGCACGGTGGAATACCAATCCGCGGCCCGGCGGGCTGAAAAGCAGGAAGCGGTGCCGCTTTTCGCCATTCCGGCCGCCTGGCTGGTGCTGGAGGAGGATGGCCAGGCCGCCGCAGCGATGTCCGCCACCTGTGACGGCCGCTTCACCGGCATTTTCGACCTGGCGGTCCGGCCGGAATTCCGCCGGCGCGGGCTGGCGCAACGAATGGTCCGCGCCGCCGCGCATTGGGGCCAGGGGCTGGGGGCCGAGACCTGCTTCGCGCAGGTCGCCATCACGAACAAGGCCTCCGTGGCGCTCCAGGCGGGGCTGGGGCTCACGGAGGCCTATCGCTATCGGTATTTCGTGCTGCGCTGAGCCCTCAGGGGATCAGCACGGTGCTGCCGGTGGTCTTGCGGGCTTCCAGGTCCCGGTGCGACTGGGCGGCATCCTTCAGCGCATAGCGCTGGTTGATCTGCAGCTTCACCGCGCCGCTCTTCACCACGGCGAAGAGCTCGGCCGCCACGGATTCCAGATCGGCGCGCTTCATGGTGTAGGAGCCGAGCGTCGGGCGCGTCAGGTAGAGCGAGCCCTTGGCGGCGAGGATGCCGATATCGATCGGCGGCACGGCGCCCGAGGCATTGCCATAGCTCACCATCATGCCGAGCGGCGCCAGGCAGTCGAGCGAGGCGGTGAAGGTGTCCCGGCCCACGCTGTCATAGACCACGGGCAGCATGGCGCCGCCGGTGATGCGCTTCACCGCGGCGGGGAGGTCTTCGCCCGAGAGCACGACATGGTCGCAGCCATTCGCGCGGGCGAGTTCTGCCTTCGCCTCGGTGCTGACGGTGCCGATGACGGTGCAGCCCAGCGACTTCGCCCATTGCACCATGATGAGGCCGACGCCGCCGGCCGCCGCATGGATCAGGATCGTCTCGCCTGCCTTCACGCGGTAGGTGCTGCGCAGCAGGTATTGCGCCGTCATGCCCTGGAGCATCATCGAGGCGGCCTGCTCATCGGTGATGCCGTCGGGGATCTTCACCAGGCGGTCGGCCTTGTTGGTGCGCGCCTCGGCATAAGCGCCCATCGGGCCGGAGGCATAGGCGACGCGGTCACCGACGGCGACTTCCGTCACGCCCTCGCCCACTGCTTCCACCACGCCGGCACCTTCCATGCCGATGGTGAAGGGCAGCGAGGGGGCCTTATAGAGGCCAGTGCGGAAATAGACGTCGATGTAGTTGAGGCCGACTGCCTTCTGGCGGATCAGCGCTTCGCCCGGCTTGGGATGCGGCAGGGGCACTTCCTCCCAGAGCATCTTCTCGGGGCCGCCATATTCATGGACGCGGATGGCGTGATTCATGGGGTGTTCCTAGCTCAGGAGAAGGGAAGAGGGCCGGTTGAGGGTGCGCGCTTCGAGCGCGAGGAGATAGCGCTTGGTCACGGGCCCATCCAGGCCCGAATAGCCGCCGAGCGCGCCATTGGCGGCGACCACGCGGTGGCAGGGGATCAGGATGGGGATGGGGTTGCGGCCATTGGCCTGGCCCACGGCGCGCGGGTGGGACGCCACCTCGCGCGCGATATCGGCATAGCTGCGGGTTTCGCCGGCGGGGATGGCGCAGAGCGCGGCCCAGACACGGCGCTGATAGGGCGTGCCGTGCGGCGCCAGCGGCAATTGGAAATGCGCGCGGCGACCGTCGAAATAGTCGTGCAGCTGGTCCCGCGCCTCGCGCAGGAGGGGCGTTGCCTCCTGCTCGCTGCCACGACCCCAGTCGAGCGCAACGATCACGCCCTCGTCTTCCGAGAGGGTGATTTCACCGAGCGGCGTGTGGAGCGAGAGTTGCGGCATGTTTCCCTGTGTTGCACGCAGGGGAGGATGCAGCACCCTGCGGGGGGGGACGTCAAGCGCCCCGCTCTGGCGCCCCGCTCTGGCATTGGCCGGCGTGGTTGCTACATGTGGGGCGAACCCCGACGCAACCGCACAGGAGGCCGCATGGCCGAGGCCGATCCACCGCCCTATTTCGAGGCGCATGTCTTCGTCTGCTGCAACCGGCGGCCGGACGGGCACAAGCGCGGCAGCTGCGCCGCCGCGGGCAGCGAGGGCCTGCGCGACTACATGAAGGCCCGCGCCAAGGAGCTGGGCCTGAAAGGCGTGCGCATCAACCAGGCAGGTTGCCTGGACCGCTGCGAATTCGGGCCGACGCTGGTGATCTATCCCGCCGGCATCTGGTACCGCGTCCGCACGCGCGAGGATGTGGATGAGGTGCTGACCGCCCACCTGGTCGAAGGCGGGCGTGCGCATCGGCTGATGCTCACCGAGCGGGATGTGCTGCCGGCAAAGACGTGAGCGTCATTTTCGCGCTCGCCACCGGGGCGGGGCGATCAGCGGTGGCGGTGATGCGGCTTTCCGGGGCGGGGTGCGGCGGGCTGGTGAAGGCGCTCGCCGGACCCTTGCCGGCGCCGCGCCGCGCGAGCCTCAGGGTGCTGCGCCATGGCGGGGTCCCGCTGGACCGGGCGCTGGTGCTCTGGTTCCCGGGGCCGGCCAGCTATACGGGCGAGGACAGCGCAGAGCTTCATCTGCATGGCGGCCCAGCGGTAATCGTCGCCGTGGCGGAGGCGCTGGAGGCGCTGGGCGCCCGGCCGGCCGAGCCGGGCGAATTCACCCGCCGCGCGTTTCTGCAGGGGCGGCTGGACCTGACGGCGGCCGAGGGCATCGCGGACCTCATCGCCGCCGAGACCGAGGCGCAACGTCGCCAGGCCCTGCGGCAGGCCGAGGGTGGGTTGGCCCGGCTGCACGCGGCCTGGGCGCAGCGCCTGACGCAGTTGCTGGCGCGGCAGGAGGCCTTCATTGAATTCGAGGAGGAGGACCTCCCCACCGACCTGGATGCGCGGGTGGAGGCCGATGCGGCGGCGCTCGGCGCCGAGATGGCGACCATGCTGGCCGAGGGCGAGCGCGGCGATAAGCTGCGCGAGGGCCTGACCATCGCCATCCTGGGGGCGCCCAATGCGGGGAAATCCTCCCTGCTCAACGCGCTGGCAGGGCGCGAGGCGGCGATCGTCTCGGCCCGGGCGGGCACGACGCGGGATGTGGTGGAGGTGCGGATGATCCTGGCTGGGGTGCCGGTCACACTCGCGGATACCGCCGGGCTGCGGGAGGCGGCGGACGAGATCGAGGCCGAGGGCGTGCGCCGCGCCCTGGCCCGGGCCGAGACAGCGGATCTGCGCATGCTGGTCTTCGCTGCCGATGCGGCGCTGGACGAGGCAACGCTGGCCCTGCGCGGGGAGGATGCATTGGTGGTCCTGAACAAGGCCGATCTCATGGCAGATGTGATGGATGGGGCGCTGGCCGTTTCCGCGCGCACCGGGCTGGGCCTGCAGGAGCTGCGGCGCCGGCTGGAGGCGGCCGCAGCTCAGCGCGCGGGGCTCTCCGATGGCGCGGTGTTGACCCGCCCGCGCCACCGGGCAGCGCTGCGCGAGACGCTGGCGGAGCTGGAGCGCCTACCCACGGCAGGCCTGCCGGAATTGCGGGCGGAGGCGCTGCGGGCGGCCTTGCGCGCGCTCTCGCGCCTCACGGGGCGGGTGGATGTGGAGCAGGTGCTGGACCTGGTCTTTGGCGAGTTCTGCATCGGCAAGTGAAGCGTCATTCGCCGCTTTGGTGATTACGCCTGCGCGGATGATGCTCTATAGCCCGCGCCATGTGGGATTTGCGCTTTGACGTGATCGTGGTGGGCGGCGGCCATGCGGGCTGCGAGGCGGCGGCGGCGGCGGCACGCTGCGGCGCCCGCACATTGCTGCTGACGCATGACCTGGCCAAGCTGGGCGAGATGTCCTGCAATCCCGCGATCGGCGGGATCGGCAAAGGGCATCTGGTGCGCGAGGTGGATGCGCTGGACGGCCTGATGGGCCGTGCGGCCGATGCGGCGGGTATCCATTTCAAGCTGCTGAACCGCAGCAAGGGCCCGGCCGTGCGCGGACCGCGGGCGCAGGCGGACCGCCGGCTTTATCGCGAAGCGGTGCAGCGCCTGCTGGCGGAGACCAAGGGCCTCACCATCCTGGGCGAGTCCGCCGAGGATCTGTTGATCGAGGGTTGCCACCTCCAGGGCGTGGTCACCGGCGCGGGGCGCCGCATCGCCTGCGGCGCCCTGGTGATCACAACCGGCACTTTCCTGCGGGGCGTGATCCATATAGGCGCAGAGCGCATTCCCGCCGGGCGCGTGGGCGAGGCACCGGCGGTGGGCCTGGCCTTTGCTCTGGAGCGGCTGGGCCTGCCCTTGGCGCGGCTCAAGACCGGCACGCCCCCACGGCTGGATGGGCGCACCATCCGCTGGGACCAGCTGGAGATGCAGCCGGGCGATGCCGAACCGGAACCGCTCTCCTGGATGACGGAGCGGATCACCAACCGCCAGGTCTCCTGCGGCATCACCCACACCACGCCGCGCACCCATGAGATCATCCGCGGGAGCCTGCATCTCTCGGCGGTGTATGGCGGGCGGATCGAAGGCGTGGGGCCGCGCTACTGCCCCTCGGTCGAGGACAAGGTGGTGCGCTTCGCGGAGCGCGAGCGGCATCAGATCTTTCTCGAGCCCGAGGGCCTTGATGATCCCACGGTCTATCCGAACGGGATTTCCACAAGCCTGCCGGAAGAGGTGCAGCGGGCGATGATCGCCAGCATCCCCGGGCTGGAGCAGGCAGTGATCCTGCGACCGGGCTACGCGATCGAGTACGACCATGTGGACCCGCGCGCCCTGGGCCCGACGCTGGAGTGCCGCGCGCTGCCCGGCCTTTTCCTGGCTGGGCAGATCAACGGGACAACAGGCTATGAGGAAGCGGCGGCGCAGGGCCTGCTGGCCGGCGTCAATGCTGCGCACATCGCGGGTGGCGGAGTGGCTAGCGCACGGCTGAACCGGGCCGAGGCCTATCTGGGCGTGCTGGTGGACGACCTGACGCTGCAGGGGGTGAGCGAACCCTATCGGATGCTCACCGCGCGCTCCGAATACCGGCTGAGCCTGCGCGCCGACAATGCAGGGATGCGCCTCACCGAGAAGGGCCTGTCCTGGGGCTGCGTCGGGCCCGCGCGGGCGGCGATGCATCAGGCCTTCTCCGCCGAGGTCACGCAGGCGCTGGCGCGCGCCCGGGCGGAGGGGGCCACCCCCGCGGCCTATGCGGCGGCCGGCGTGCCGGTCAACCAGGATGGCCGCTGGCGCAGCGCCTTCGACACGCTGGCCCTGCCGGCCATGACGGCTGCGGCGGCGGAAGCACTCTTCCCCTGGCTGGCCGAACTCTCCCCCCGCGCGCGGGCCTATGTGGAAGCAGAAGCGCTCTACGGCCCCTACCTGGCCCGCCAGGATGGCGAACGCGCCCTGCTGGAACGGGAGGAGGCGCTGGCCATCCCGTCCGATCTCGACTTCGCGGAGATCGCGGGCCTCTCCCATGAAATGCGGGACCGCCTGCGCAAATCCCGTCCCGCCACCTTGGGCGGTGCCGGCCGGCTGCCAGGCATCACGCCGGCAGCGGTTGCTGCACTGGCCGTCCACCTCCGTCGCGGTGTTTCACGTGAAACAGCCTGAGACGCCGAGCCTCGATGTTTCACGTGAAACAGAGCTGCGCCTGCGGGCGTATCTTCGGCTGCTGCTGAACTGGAACGCGCGGATCAACCTGATCGCCGCCGCACCCGAGGAGGAGATCTGGCACCGCCACGTGCTGGATTCCTGGCAGCTGCTTCCCCTGCTGCCACCCGGACCGCTGGCAGACCTTGGCTCGGGTGCCGGATTGCCCGGCCTGGTCATCGCCATCGGGCGGGAGGAAGAGACGCATCTGGTCGAGTCGGATCGTCGCAAGGCGGCCTTTCTGATGGAGGCGGCGCGCAGCCTCGGCCTCAGCCATGTCCGCGTGCATCCCGCGCGAATCGAAGCGGCGCACCTGCCGGTCATCCATGTGGTGACCGCGCGCGCCCTGGCGCCCCTGTCGGATCTGCTGGACCATGCGGCCCGCATCCTGGATTCCGGGGGCGTCGCAGTCTTTCCCAAAGGCCGAAATGCCGAAGCGGAGTTGACGGCCGCCGCCCCGCATTGGCTTATGCAGACGGAGCGGTTCCCAAGCCGCACCGACGCGCAAGCGACCATCCTCCGCCTCAGCGAGATACGCCCTGCCGGTGCCTGACCCTGCCACCTTCCGCATCCTTGCCCTCGCCAACCAGAAGGGGGGCGTCGGGAAGACCACGACCGCGGTAAACCTCGCCGCGGCCCTGGCCGCGCGGCATCGCGTCGTGCTGATCGATCTCGACCCACAGGGCAATGCTTCCACGGGCCTCGGCATCGCGCGCGCAGCGCGCGGCGCGGGTAGCTACGCCATGCTCGTCGAAGGCCGCCCCGTGGCGGAGGTACTTCGGCCGACCGCGATTCCCAACCTCTCCATCATCCCGGCCGACCCCAATCTCGCCGGCGGCGAATTGGAGATGGTGGACCTGGCCCGGCGCGAAACACGCCTGCGCGAGGCCCTCGAAAAGGGCGCCGCCGCACTGAAGGGCGTCGAGTGGGTGCTGCTGGACTGCCCGCCCTCGCTCGGCTTGCTCACGCTCAATGCGCTCGTCGCGGCCGAGTCCGTGATGGTGCCGTTGCAGGCCGAGTTCTACGCGCTGGAGGGCGTCTCGCAGATCATCCAGACGCTGGAACGCGTGCGCAACGGCTTCAACGCCCGCCTGCGGCTCGATGGCATCGTGCTCACCATGTTCGACCGCCGCAACAACCTGGCCGAGGCCGTGGCAAATGACGTCCGCGGCTTCTTCAAGGCCCAGGTCTACGACACGGTGATCCCGCGCAATGTGCGCGTCTCCGAAGCGCCCTCGCACGGCCTGCCCGTGACCTTCTACGATCCCCGCTCGCCGGGAGCGGAAGCCTATACGCGCCTGGCCGCCGAATTCTTGCGCCGCCATCGGGCGCGCCTGCGCGAATTGGCGAAGAATGATCTGGAGCGCGAATCCTGATCCGTGTTGATTTCGACGATCGGGCTTGCGTCATCCCCGATTCGTCTCGGGCCGAGGAGGCCACATCATGACCAAGACCCCCGCCCTCGGCCGCGGGCTTTCCGCCCTGCTGGGCGATGCGGCCGCCGCCAGCCCTACGGCGCCCGGCTTGCGGACTCTGCAGGTGGGCGCCATCGAGCCGGGCCCCTTCCAGCCGCGCGAGGCCCTGGACGAGACCGCACTGGCCGAGCTCGCCGCCTCCATCCGAGAGCATGGGGTGCTGCAGCCCATCCTGGTTCGGCCCGTCAAATCCAAGCCCAACCGCTACGAGATCATCGGCGGTGAGCGGCGTTGGCGAGCGGCCCAGGCAGCCGGGCTGCACGAAGTCCCTGCCCTGGTGCGCGACTTCTCGGACCGCGAGGCGATGGCGGCAGGCCTGGTGGAAAATCTTCAGCGCCAGGATCTCAACCCACTCGAAGAGGCCGAGGGCTATGGCCGCCTGACCGAGCAGTTCGGCCTGACGCAGGAAGCCCTGGCGCGCGCCGTGGGCAAGAGCCGCCCGCATGTGGCGAATACGCTGCGCCTGCTGAACCTGCCCGAACGCGTGCGCGACCTGCTGCGGGAGGGCGCTCTGACCGCCGGCCATGCCCGCGCGCTCCTCACCGCCAGGGATCCGGTGGCGCTCGCGCTGCAGGTGGTGGATCGGGGCCTGAATGTTCGTCAGGCCGAGGCGCTGGCGGCGACGAAGAATATCGGCCCAGCCCCGCGCCAGCCGAAATCCGACGCCGAGACACGGGCGCTGGAGCGGCAGATCACGGGGCATCTCGGCCTCAAGGTCACCATTCGCCACGGGGTGCGCGGCGGACAGGTGAGCCTCGCCTACAAGGACCTCGACCAGCTCGACGGCCTGGTGCGCCTGCTCACGAAGTGATGGCCGAATGGGCCAGCGTGCTGAGCGTGTCCATGCGCGGCCCGTGGAATTCCTCGCTCTGCCGTGTGTTGGACAGGAAGGCGAAGGACAGGCCGGAATCGGGGTCGCCCCAGCAATAGGACGAACCGACGCCGCCATGGCCGAAGGTGCCGGGATGCGCATTGGCGCCCAGGCCACGGATCGCCGGCGTCGTGCCGCGCAGATGCGGCCCCAGACCCCGATGCATCGGCATGCCGTTATACTCATCCGGCCGGTCGCCCGTGTAGTTGCGGATGGCATAGGCGAGCATCCGCGGTGACAGGACCCGCCGCCCCGCGAGGCTGCCGCCCTGGATGAGCGCCTGATAGAAGCCCGCCATCGCCCGCGCCGTGCCATAGCCCCCCCCACCGGGGATGCCCGCCGCCAGATGCGCCGGCGTCCCTTCCGGCCGGCGGACCGAACCATCCACATCATGCATCTCCGCCGTGCGTCCCTGTGCTTCCGCCGGAACGCCCACGAAGAGCTCCACCCCCAGCCCCAGCGGCGCGATGATCCGCCGGCGGAGATAGGCGCGATGATCCTCGCCGGTGACCGCGCGGATCACCGCCGCCGCCACCCAATGGGCCGCCGCCGGGTGGTAGCGCACGCAACTGCCCGGCTCCCATTCCAGCGTGAAGCCGCACACCGTCTCGCGCAGCAGCGCCGCATCCTCCCAGGCGTCGGGCCCGACTTCGGCGCTGGGGAAGCCCGCCTGGTGCGTCAGCAATTCGATGAAGGTGATGCCGCCCTTGCCGTGCGCTTCGAAGCCGGGGAGGTGCTGGGCGATGGGGTCGCTCAGACGCAGGCGCCCATCTTCCGCCAGCGCCCAAAGCGCCGCCGCGGTGATCACCTTGGTGTTGGAGTAGAGCAGCCACAGCGTCTCATCCGTGGCGGTCACACCGTGCCGCGCGGCGCCGAAGCTCCGGAACAGCGCGAGCTTGCCGTGCCGGGCCAGGGCGATCTGCGCCCCGGGATGATGCCCGGCGGCGATGTCCGCCTCGATGCGGGCGCAGAGCAGATCCAGCTTGGCGGGATCAAGCCCGAGCTCGGCCGGGGATGCGCTGGGCAGGGGGAAGGCTTGGCTCATGACAGTGTTTCCTCTCGTTCGCGAGCCATTACGCCAGAGGCGCCGCGCCTTGCCAAACCGGCCCCACCCACGGGTACACTCTCTCCCGAAGGGCGCGCCATGATCGCCCATGAAGGAACGCCCATGACCCTCTCCCGCCGCGCCGCGCTTGCGCTCCCCCTTGCAGGCCTGCCCCTTGCCGCCCGGGCACAGGGCGCTGGCTTCCCGGACCGCGTGGTCCGTTACATCGTCCCCTTCACCCCCGCGGGGCTCACCGACATCATGGCGCGCCTGGTGGCGCAACGCCTGGCCGAGATCTGGAGCCGCGCCGTGGTGGTAGAAAACCGGGCCGGTGGCAATGCGATGATCGGCGCTGATGCCGCCGCCAAATCCCCGCCCGACGGCCATACCCTCCTGGCCATCACCCTGACCCATGCGGTGAATGTCGGGCTCTTCCCGAATGCGCCCTATGACCTGATGCGGGATTTCGTGCCGGTCTCGGTCCTCGGCTCCCTGCCGTTGGTGGTCGTGGTGAATGCCGCCAACCCCGCGCGCAGCCTGGCCGATCTCTTCACCCAGGCGCGCTCGCGCGTGCTCAATGCCGGCTCCTCCGGCAATGGATCGCCGCCGCATCTGGGGCTGGAGCTGTTTCGCCGCGTCTCCGGTGCGGGGGCAAACATCACTCATGTGCCCTATCGTGGCGGGGCACCGGGCGTGACGGACCTGGTCGCCGGGAACCTGGATTTCATGGTCTCGAACCTGCCGGAATGCCTGGCGCAGCTTCAGGGTGGGCGGCTGCGTGGCCTGGCCGTCACGGGCGCCGAGCGGCATCGGCTGGTGCCGGATATCCCCACTGTCAGGGAGCTCGGCGCCGGCGATCTGCAAATGACCAACTGGACCGCCATGCTCACCAACACGGCCGTCCCGGCGGCCACCTTCGCGGAGCTGAGCCGCGCCACGCAACTGGCGGTGCGCGACCCGGATTTCCGCCGCCGCGCGGAGGAAGGCGGCTTCGACGTGTTGGGCTGGGACCCCGACCGCTCGCGCGGCTTCATGGTCGAGGAGGTGGCGCGCTGGGGCCGGCTGGTGCGGGAGGCCGGCATTCGCGCCGACTGACGGGATCGTTGGAGCGGGCGGGGGGAATCGAACCCCCGACATTCAGCTTGGGAAGCTGACGTTCTACCTCTGAACTACGCCCGCGCTGCTATGAACCTACAGACAGCCGGCCTGCGCCTCAACCCCCTCGCGCGCCGGTCGCCTGCAGAATGGGCACCCAGCGCGCCGTCTCCGCCGCCAGGAAGCGGGACAGCGCCTCGGGCCCCGTCGGCATGGGCTGCAAGCCCGATTCCGCCATGCGGCGTTGCAGCTCCGGTCGGGCCAGCGCCGCCTCGGCCGCCGCCACCAGCCGCGCGGCCAGCGGGGCGGGCAGCCCCGCCGGCGCATACATCCCCTGCCAGGAGGAGCTGTCGAAACCTGGCACGGCCTCGGCGATGCTGGGCAGCTCCGGCAGCATCACCGAGCGTGTGGGCGTCGTCACCGCCAGCCCCACCACTTGGCCGCCACGGGCCAGCGGCGCCAGCAGCGTCTGGCTGTCGATCATGAAGTCCAGTCGCCCGGCCGTCAGGTCCGTCACCGCCTGGGGCGTGCCGCGATAGGGCACCACGGTGAAATCCACCCCCGCCAGCTTCTTCAGCAACTCCCCCGCGAGATGCGAGGCCGCGCCGATTCCCGTCGTCCCGAAGGTCGCCCTATCCCGCTTCTCCCGCAGCCAGGCCAGGAAAGCCGGCAGGCTGCGCGCGGGGTTGGAAGGGTGCACCGCCAGCAGGAAGGGCTGCTGCGCAATGAGCGTGAGCGGCGTGAAATCCCGCGCCGGATCGGGTGCGTCATTGTAGAGCGCCGGCATGACCGCGTGCGCAGCGCCGCTCACCAGCAGGGTCTGCCCGTCCGGCGCCGCCCGTGCCGCGTTGCGCGCGCCGATCGTCGCCCCGGCGCCCGGCTGATTCTCGACCAGCAGGGTCTGCCCGAGCTCGGAGCCCATCGGCTCGGCCAGCAGCCGCGACGCCACGTCGATGATGCCGCCGGCCCCGAAGGGCACGATCACGCGGATGGTGCGCGGCTGCGCCACGGCAGGCATGGCCAGAAAGGGCAGGGCAAGCAGGGAACGACGGCGCATGGTGAACTCCGGAGACTTGCGCCATCGTGGCGAAGAACCCCCCGCACCGGAAGCCCGACCATGCGCGCTCTCTTGCTGCTTTTGCTGATGCTCTCCCCTGGCCTGGCCCAGGCCGAGGCCACGCGCGCCAGCCGCCAGATGGTCGCCACCGCCCATCCCGCCGCCTCCCAGGCGGGGCTGGCGATGCTGCGCGCCGGCGGCAGCGCGATGGATGCCGCCGTGGCGGCCCAGGCGGTGTTGAGCGTCGTGGAGCCGCATGCCTCCGGCCTGTTCTCGGGCGGGCTGTTGCTGGTCTGGGACCCCGCGGCGCACCGGCTGCTGCATTGGGATGGCGTGGCTGAGGCCCCGGCCGCCGCCACGCCCTCCCTGCCGCTCGACACGGATGGCACGCGGCTGCCCCCCAGCGTGGCGCGCAGCGGCCGCGCCGTGGCGATTCCCGGCAGCATCGCCGCCCTCGAAGCCGGCCATGCCAGCCACGGCCGCCTGCCCTGGGCCCAGCTCTTTGCCCCCGCGATCCGCCTGGCGGAGGGGGGCTTCCCCATGCCGCCCTACCTCCACGCGGTCCTCACCGCCCGCGCGGCCACACTGCGGCAGACCCCTGGCTTCCGCGCGCTCTTCTACACCGCGGATGGCACGCCCCACCCCATCGGCCACCCCCTTCGCAACCCGGCCCAGGCCGAGGCGCTTCGCCTGGTGGCCGCCGGCGGCGGCGCCGCCCTGCGCGAGGGCCCGCTCGCCGAGGCCTTCCTGGCTGCCGCCCGCAGCGGCCCCATCCCCGGCCTGATCACCGCCGAGGACCTCCGCGCCTACCGCGCCATCCCGCGCGACGCGCTCTGTGGCCAAGCCTTCGAGCGCCGCATCTGCAGCGCCGCGGCACCCTCCTCCGGCGGTGTCGCCGTGCTGCAGCAGCTCGGCCTGCTGGAGCGTGCGGGCTTTGCCGCCGCCACCCCCGGCAGCGCGGAAGCCGCGCATCTGCTGATCGAGGCCGGCCGCCTGGCCCGCGCCGACCGCATCCGCTGGGTGGGCGATCCGCGCTTCGTCACCGTGCCGGAGGATGCGCTGATAACTCGCCGCTACCTCGATGCCCGAGCGGCGCTCATCAGCCCCAGCGAAGCGCGCCCTGACATCACCCCCGGCACGCCGGAGAACGCGCCGATGACCACGCATATCTCGGTGATGGATGCAGAGGGGGGCGCCGTCGCCTTCACCACCACCAACAACCTGAATTTCGGCGCTGACCTCCTGGCGTTGGGCGTGGCGCTCAACAACGGCAACACGAATTTCGCGGTGAACCCGCAAGGCAACTCGCCCAACCGCATGCAGGGCGGCAAGCGCCCGGCGACGACCATGGCCCCCACCATCGTCTTCGACGCCACAGGCGCGCCCGAGGTCGTGATCGGCGCCGGCGGCGGCGCCTGGATTCCCGATGCGGTGGCCGGCGCGCTGGCGGAAATCCTGGGCTGGAACCACAACGCCTGGCAGGCCGTCTCGCGCCCACGCCTGGGCGCGCAGAACGGCACGGTGGAGCTGGAACAAGGCACCGCCGCCGCCAGCCTGGCGCCAGCGCTGACCGCCATGGGGCATGCGCCACGGTTGGTGAACATCAACACGGGGCTGCAGATGATCCGGCGCGTTCGAGGCGGGCTGGAAGGGGCGGCGGATCCGCGGCGGGATGGGGTGGCTCTGGGAGATTGAAGGCCAGGGCTCCGCCCTGCCCCCGCCGGGGCCGAAAGGCCCCGGACCCCAGCTGTAAGGCGGCTTCCCGTTCGGGCGTGTTGAATTCGGACAAAAGACGGGCCTTGGGCAAAGCCAGAAGAAACCCGGATTTGGCTGCCAAACAACACCACTACACTAGGACTAAATACCTCGAAAGTCAAGATTTTCGCATGGGGTGTCGAAATGCGCATGCCCCGCGGCTCATCAGGACAGGCGGCGGCATCGGGCCACGCCGAACGGAGAGCCCTCCCATGCTGCGTCCCCTTTGCGCCCTGCTCCTCATCGCCGCGCCTTTGGCCGCCCAGGCCCCGCGCGCCGCGCTCGAAACCTTGTCCGGCACCTTCGCCAGCCCGGAGCCCGAGCCCTGGTATGGCGGCTATGGCACCCGCCGCTTCACCTTCGAGAAGGGCCAATGGAGCCTGGTCTTCACCCATGCCCTGGACCCACAAATGCTGCGCCCCACCTTTCGCTTTCGCACCCATGGCCCCTACCGCATCGGCGCAGACTCCGCCGCCGTGCCGGGCGCCTTCGAGGCGGTGTTCTACGAGGACGCAAAATTCGTGACCCTGCTGACCGAGGATCCCGCCCTGATCCGCGCCTTCGGCTTCGGCGACTGCAACCTGCGCCCGAACCAGGAGGTGGATATCTCCCTCACCGGCTGCGCGAATTGGAAGCCCGTCGCCCAGTGCCGCGAGGATCATGACCTGATCGCGCTGGACCCCACCGGCCTGCGCTTCGGCGTCCGCCGCCGCGACAACGACCACTGCACGGCGGCGAACCGCCCGACAGCGTTGCTTCCCCCGGTCCTGCGCCAATAATCGGGGTCTGGGGCCCTGGCCCCAGCCGCCGGAGGCCCTTTTTTCTATCCCAGAAACTCCCCCAACGCCGCCAAAACTTCCTCAGGCGCCTCTTCCGCCAGGTAATGCCCGCTCGGCACCGCCTGGCCGCTCACCGGCCCGCTGGCATAGCTGCGCCACACCGCCAGCGGCTCATACCATTGCCCGATCTTCCCCTTGGCGCCCCAGAGCGCCAGCACCGGGCAGGCCAACCGCTCGCCCGCCGCGCGGCTGGCGCGGTCATGCACGAGGTCGATACTGGCCGCCGCGCGGTAATCCTCGCAGATGGCGGTGACGGTGCCCGGCAGGCGCAGTGCCGCCAGGTAATCGGCCCGCGCCTCGGGGTGGAAGAAGCTGCGATCCTTGGGCTCGCGCGAGGTGTGGATGTCGAACCAGACCTCCACATCCTGGCTGATCAGCGTCTCCGGCCCCGGATGCGGCTGGGCGAACCAGAACCAATGATAGTAGCCGAGGCCGAAGGCCATGTCGGCATGCTCGAAATGATGCAGCGTGGGGACGATATCCATCACGCAGAGCTTCTCGACACGGTCCGCGTGATCCAGCGCCAGGCGATGCGCCAGCCGCGCCCCGCGGTCATGGCTGACGACGCTGAAGCTCTCAAAGCCCAGCTCCCGCATCAGCCCCACCACATCCTTCGCCATCTCGCGCTTGGAATAGGGCGCGTGGTCGGCGCTGGGGCCGGGCTTCGCGGAGAAGCCATAGCCACGGATATCGGCGGCGATGACGGTGAAGCGCTGCGCCAGCTGCGGCGCCACGCGGTGCCACATCGCATGCGTCTGCGGGTTGCCGTGCAGCAGCAGCAAGGGCGGGCCGCTGCCGCCGCGCCGGAAGCGCACCGCCATGCCATCCACCAACCGCGTTTCGAGCGTGAATCCCTCGAAGAACATGCCTGCCTCCCATTGACCCGTTTCAGCCGGCGCGTAGCCTGCGACATCCTGGAACGAAGGGGAAATCTCCATGGCACTCGACGACGACAAGCTCTTCAAGAAGGGCCTGCCCATCCGCCGCGCCGTGCTCGGCGCCGAATATGTGGATGCCAGCATGGCCAAGGCCGACGACTTCATGATGGCCTTCCAGCGCATCACCACCAGCTGGGCCTGGGGCATGGCCTGGGGCGACCCGACGCTGGACCGCAA
>LNFM01003641.1_pt1 | contig 43963 bp, 47 predicted proteins | sample 596031 | NCBI WGS metagenome assembly LNFM01 (sample SAMN04254537, study PRJNA301005) | activated carbon metagenome | isolation source: dual media filters at the Ann Arbor, Michigan drinking water treatment plant | place: USA: Ann Arbor
ATATCCGCAGCAAGAGCCGAACCCGAAACCATTGCCAGCGCCGTTGCTAACAAAGCCACTTTCTTCATAAGGATCCCCATCACCATCAAAAACAGCCCTGTTCCGGCGCCCCCCAAGGGCAAGCGATAACCGACTGCAACCAAAACTATTCACCTGCGGCAATCTGGTCCCTCGTGTCACAGTCGTGAAGCAAAAAAGGCAAGCATGTGCCGCCTTTTTAGGCGTTCTAGCCTTTTCGAGACATGTTGTCGGTGGGTGTTGCATTCCCATCACATTTTTGACGGCTTCCGAGCCGTTTGGACGACTTAGGGATCCCGAAAGTGGTCACCAGGAACGCACCGGGACAGCGCATTTTGCGAATCAGCCTGACCGTAAATCGCGGTTGTGCTCGCTTCGCGGCGCCATGAAAAAGGCCGCAGTCGTGGAACGCTGCGGCCTTTTGAAAGCTCGTTTTAGGAGCGGCTAGTGCTGCTCACCGCCGTTGGAAGAACTGGATCCCCATGACGGGGTCGAGGGCTCCGAGCTCGGCGTAGCCCAGCTCGTGACCGGCGCCGATTCCGCCTCCGGTTCGGGAGCCGTCATCGGGGCTGGTGCCGGCGCAGCCACCTTCCTTTTCTTCGCAACTTTCTTCGCAGCCTTCTTCGGCGCGGCTTTCTTGGCGGCTTTCTTGGCAGATTTCTTGGCGGATTTCTTCACGCCCTTCTTCGCAGCCTTGGCAGATTTTTTTGCAGACTTCTTGGCGGCCTTCTTCGACGACTTCTTGGCGGCCTTCTTCGCCGCTACAACCTTCTTCGCTTTCTTAGCCTTCTTGCCCTTCTTACTCTTCTTCGCCTTCGCCATCGTGATCCTCCTGTTGCCGCTGGTCCAAGTCTGTTGGGCCATGTCCGTTGGTCCAACCGTCTGGTTCGTGTCTGTCGAGCGCTTAGACGATTCCGCGGAGTTGGACCGGGACGACGTTTCTTCGAAGCGTCCTCCTGCTCCATTCCTCGGTCTCAGCATGATCTCCGGTCAAACGCTTGCCGCGTTCGATGCCGAAGAAAACCGGTGCCCGCCGATCCCGGTTCATGCCCGAGGGCCGATCGATCAATTCAATCCCGGACCTGTCAATCCAGGCTTTGGACCTCCTGTCGCCCAGTCGAGAAGCTCGATTGTGTGCACCACAGGAATTGACGTGCCGCCGGCAATCTGAACCATGCACCCGATATTGCCCGCAGCAATCATGTCCGGCTTCACGGTTGCAATATTGGCGATCTTCCGATCGCGCAATTTGCCCGCAATGTCTGGCTGGAGAATGTTGTAGGTCCCCGCCGAACCGCAACACAAATGGCTCTCGGGCACATCTTTCACCACGAATCCATTCTTGGAAAGCAATTCTTTCGGAAGGCCCGTGATTTTCTGCCCATGCTGCAGCGAACAGGCTGAGTGATAGGCGACCGTGAGATCGCCTTTCTGGCTGGATGGATATAGCGAAAGACCGGCGAGATACTCGGTGATATCCTTTGCCAGCGCGGAGATTTGCGCGGCGCTTTGTGCGTAGTCGCGGTCCTCGCGCAGCATGTAACCGTAGTCCTTGATGACCGTTCCGCAGCCCGATGCCGTGATCAGGATGGCGTCGAGGCCGCCCTGTTCCGCCTCCTTTTTCCACACGGTGACGTTGCCGCGGGCCCGCGCCAATGCGTCGTCGTCCTGCCCAAGGTGATGGGTGAGCGCGCCGCAGCATTGCTCATCCCTGACCAGCACGACCTCGATGCCATGGCGCGTCAAAAGGTTGATCGCGGCCTGGTTGATGCGGGGCGCCAGCACCTGCTGGGCACAGCCCTGCAGCAATGCGACCCGCCCGCGCCGCTCACCAACGGCAGGAAAGGTGCTTCCGCCCGACGGTCCCGGCGCCGGCAGCCCCTTCGGCGCCAGCGCCAGCATCGCCTTGATCCGTCGCAGCATGCCGGGGGTGGCCGCAGCCTTCGGCGTCGGCAACAGGGCTGCGAGCGGCCGGCCGAGCCGCGCCACGATCATGCTGGCGCGAAACAGGGCGGGCCGCGGCAGCACGAAAGCCAGGATCGCGCGCAACGCCCGCTCCGGCAGCGGCCGCGTATAGTCCCGCTCGATCCGGCCCCGGGCCTGATCGACCAGGTGCATGTAGTGCACTCCGGACGGACAGGTAGTCATGCAGGCAAGGCAGGACAGGCACCGGTCGATATGCTTGACCACCTCCGGCGTCGGCGGCTTGTCCTTTTCCAGCATCTCCTTGATCAGATAGATGCGCCCGCGCGGGCTATCGAGCTCATCGCCGAGCAGCACGTAGGTCGGACAGGTCGCGGTGCAGAACCCGCAATGCACGCAGGCGCGCAGGATCTTGTCGGCTTCGGCGATATCGGGATCGGCGAGTTGGGCGAGCGAGAATTCGGTTTTCATGTCACGGGCCCCCGCAGCATCCGGCCGCGGTTGAGAATGGTCCTGGGATCGAAGCTGTTGCGGATGCGCTCGCTCAGGGCCGCCAATCCGGCCGGTTGAGGTTGAAACACGTCGATGCTGCGCCGGACCTCATCGGAAGCGCGGATCAGCGCGGCATGACCGCCCGCGGCGTCGACCCGCGAGCGGACTAATGCGGCCTGCGCGTCCGGCTTCGGCGGCAGCGCCGCCCAGATCAGGCCGCCGCCCCAATCGTAGATCACGTCGCCCTGGGACTCGCGCGCCAGCGCCATGCCGAGCGCGCCGCCCGAGGCCGGCGGGCAGACGATCCGCCATACCGGCCACAGCCCGCGCGCGCCGCTGGCGGCGAACGGCCCGACGTCGCGGATCTCGGCCCAGGCCGCCGCCGAGGCGTCGTCCTGCAGCATCTCCACCGCGCCGAACGCGGCCAGCGCATTGCCGAGCGATCCGGCGCGGTCTGCCACCGAAGCCGCGATGCCCTCCAGTCGCAGCATGGTCACCGCCCGCCCCGCCTCCCCGAGCCGCGCCAGCGCGCCGGTTGAAGAGCCAAACACCGAACCCGGCAAATGCGCCGCGCCTGACACATCGTAGGGCGACCCGAGGGCTGCGGTCATCGCACGGTTCGCGGTCAAATCGTCGAGCCCGGCAAGCACCAGCGTGCGCTCGCTTTCAGGCTTCGGCATCACCTTCAGCGTCACCTCGGTCATGACCGCGAGCGTGCCCCACGCCCCCGTCAGGAGCTTGCAGAGATCGTAGCCAGTGACGTTCTTCACCACGCGCCCGCCGGTCTTGAAGCTGTCGCCGAAGCCCGACACCGCATGCGCGCCCAGGAGGTGATCGCGGGCGCCGCCGGCCTTGATCCGGCGCGGCCCGGCCAGTCCCGCCCCGATCATGCCGCCGATGGTGCCGTTGCCGGACACGCCGAGCAGCGCGGAAGTATCCATCGGCTCGAAGGCGAACTGCTGGTTTTTGGAATCGATCAGCGACTGCACGTCGGCAAGCGGCGCGCCTGACTGCACGGTGATGATCAGCTCGTTCGGCTCGTAGGAGGTGACCGCATTCAGCGCCGACACATCGAGCACGGCATTGGTGGCCATCGGCTGGCCGATCAGCCGCTTGGTGCCATGGCCGATGATCTCCAGCGGCTGCTCGCCGGCGATCGCCGCCCGAACCACCTCTTCGACGTCCTTGGCGTCACGTACCCTGAGAGTGTCCACGCTTTCAAACCCGAACTCTGCTGTCATCGTCCGCGAAGGCGGACGATCCAGTAATCGCAGCAGCCGGCGATTAATATCGGCGGCGCGGCGTACTGGATACCCCGCCTTCGCGGGGTACGACGATTGAATGATTGGCGAAAGTCATACTCAGAATCTCGGCAAGTCCGGAAACGCGAGCTTGCCACCATGCACATGCATGCGGCCGAGTTCGGCACAACGATGCAGCGTCGGAAACACCTTTCCGGGGTTGAGCAGCCCTTGCGCGTCGAACGCGCATTTCAGCCGCTGCTGCTGGTTGAGATCGATCTCGGAAAACATCTCCGGCATCAGGTCGCGCTTCTCGATGCCGACGCCGTGCTCGCCGGTCAGCACGCCGCCGAATTCGACGCAGGCGCGCAGGATGTCGGCGCCGAAGGCCTCCGCCCGCTCCATCTCGCCGGGCTGGTTGGCGTCGTAGAGGATCAGCGGATGCAGATTTCCGTCGCCGGCGTGGAACACGTTGGCGACGCGCAGATCGTATTTGGCCGAGAGGTCGCGGATGCGCGCCAGGGCCTTCGGCAGCGCGCCGCGCGGAATGGTGCCGTCCATGCAGAGATAGTCGGGCGAAATCCGGCCCACGGCCGGAAACGCCGCCTTGCGGCCGGCCCAGAACAGGTTGCGCTCGGTCTCGGAGGTGGAAATCTGGCAGGTGGTCGAACCGCAACCTTGCGCGATCGCCTCGACGCGCTTGATCAGTTCGTCGACCTCCACGCCCGGGCCGTCGAGTTCGATGATCAGGAGCGCCTCGACGTCGAGCGGATACCCGGCATGGACGAAGGCTTCGGCGGCGTGGATCGCCGGCTTGTCCATCATCTCCATGCCGCCCGGAATGATGCCGGCGCCGATGATGCGCGCCACGCATTCGCCGGCCGCCTCGACCTCGGCGAACCCGACCATCAGCGCCCGCGCCGTCTCGGGCTTCTGCAGGATCCGCACCGTGATTTCGGTGATGACGCCGAGCAGGCCTTCCGAGCCGGTGATGATCCCCATCAGGTCGTAGCCGGCGTTCTCGGCCGCCTTGCCGCCGATGCGCAGGACCTCGCCCGACATCAGCACGAACTCGCAGCCCAGCACGTTGTTGGTGGTCATGCCGTACTTGAGGCAATGCACGCCGCCGGAATTCTCCGCGACATTGCCGCCGATCGAGCAGGCGATCTGCGACGACGGATCGGGCGCATAGTAGAAGCCCGCATGCGCCACCGCCTGGCTGATGGCGAGGTTGGTGACGCCCGGCTCCGTCACCACCACGCGGTTGTCGAAATCAATCTCGCGGATGCGCTTGAACTTGCCCAGGCCCAGCAGCACGCCGTCGGCCAGCGGCAGCGCGCCGCCCGACAGCGAAGTGCCGGAGCCGCGCGGCACCACCTTGATGCCCTGCGCGTGGCAATATTTCAGCACCCTGGAGACCTGTTCGGTGGTGTCCGGCAGTACCACGACCATCGGCGGCTGACGGTAGGCCATCAACCCGTCGGACTCGTAGGGCAGCATTTCAGCGGCACTGTCGATCACGCCCTCGCCCGGCACGATCGCGCGCAGCGCGGCCACAATGGCGTCACGCCGATTCAGGACCGCCTGATCGGCGGCCGGCATCATGATGGCCATCGGTGCCCCTCCAGTCCGCACTTCATCGAATTGTCACGACAAATCAACCACGTCTGCCGGGATTTGGGTAGGCCATCCGAAGGTTGGATTGCGGTCCTGCAAGCGATGAGTTCTCTCTGGGACAAGGCGGCAATCGCGAAACCTGTCAAGGTTTCGTGGCTTGTCCAACCTTGTTGGTACTGCCACAAGAGATCACTATCCGGGAAAAAACCAAGAGCATTACATGAAAACATCATCTTTGAGCGCGCTGGTTGTCGTTACATCTTTGGCCACAGCAACGGGCGCGCTGGCGCAGGACGCTGCCGCCGGCAAAACCTCGTTCAACAAGTGCCTCGCCTGCCACGCGGTCGGCGAGAACGCAAAGAACAAGGTCGGCCCGGCGCTGAACGGACTCGACGGTCGCAAGTCCGGCACCGTCGAGGGCTATTCCTATTCGGAAGCGAACAAGAATTCCGGCATCACCTGGAACAAGGAGGTCTTCCTCGAGTACATCAGGGATCCGAAGGCGAAGATTCCCGGCACCAAGATGATTTTCGCCGGCATCAAGAACGAAACGGAAGCCGGCAATCTCTGGGCGTTCCTGGCGCAGTACGACAAGGACGGCAAGACCAAGTGAAGTTTTGGCAGCGGTTCTGCGCGCCTCGCAGAACCGCGCCCCCTGTCGCGCGCTTGAGGCTTCAAGCCAGCGTGTGCACGATCACGGGCCCGGCCATCGCGGTGGCCGGCCCGGTCAGTAGCGGTGCGAGTTCCTGCTCGATCCACGCCAGCGCGCGCTTGTTCGACTCCTCGGCCGCGGCGTAGTTGTTGAACAGGCTGATCGCGATCACGGTGTCGTCGGGCGCATAGACCACGTAATAGCCCATGAAGCCTTCGACCGCGCTGATAACGGGTATCGCGCCTTCCTTGATCCTGCGTGTGAGCTCTTCGACCTGCCCGGCCTTTGCCTTGCCTTGACGAATGGCGGCGTACATGGGGCTCTCCCTCGAAGGTAAGCTGCCCTAAATCCCAACTCTCACATTCATCCTGGATCGCGATGATTTTTCTTCAGAAGTCACCGCTCCAGCTTTGGTTTGCTTCGGCGGGCCGAGCAGCGGAATCCCGCGCGCAATGCTAACGCATCGCAGTATGCCAAGTCATCCGCCGTTTCACCGGCGAATCGTGCAGGCAAGACCGTGCCGGGATCGAAATGGCGCTACGCGATAGCCGGGCTGACGTCGGCGTGCGGGGCTTGCGCGGTGCAGGCTTCTAAGGCGGCGTCGATGATCGAGAGCTTCACAGCCTGGACTTCGTGATATTCGCGGCGGAAGCCTGCCGAAATCCACAACGGCGACCTTCCACGCACGCCCGACCAGCCCATGCTGCCCATCGCCTCCGCCTCGGCAAACTTGCGCCCGAGCTGGGTCCGCGACAGGTTGAAACGCCGCGCCAATCCGGAAACCGAAGTCACGTCGGTTTGAATTCGCTCGCGATCGCCGGCGCCCTCCTCGCATCCGACGATCAGACGATCCATCACCAACCCGCCCTCGTTGATCCAGATAAACAGTTCGAAGGTACCCGCCGGCTCGCGAACCGCTACGGAGCCGATCAGGCCATCGGCGATCAGGGGCTGGATGACGCCGAGCAAGGCGGGCCGCGCGTGGAACGCTGCCACCCTGGCGCCGCCGTCCAATTCATCAAGGGTCGCAAAATGCAGCTCGTGCCAGCGAAACAGCGCCATCTTTACCGCCGGCGCGGGTTCCACCGGCCGGTGGCGCCGGCCCTCGCTGTCGGCGACAAAACGGACAATTTCGTATTTTAGCAGTTCCTTGAGAAACGCCGACGCCGTGTTGCGGCTCGCCAGGCCGTCACGCTCCACGATTTCAAGGAACCGCTCGGCAAGCAGCCCAGCGCCCTTTTCATCGGCTTCGTTGCGAAAATACTGAGCCAGCGCCGCGTGCGCCATCAACCAGCGCTGGTGCGTCCCAAACAGCGAGGCCACCCGCGGACTGGTCTCGTGCATAGATAGCAGCGATCGTGTCTGGACTCGAACGCATCGTTCGAGCGCTGGATGCTGCAGGATATCGTCGGCGGTCATGGCCATGGGCGAAGGTTCACGCGTTCGTACCTCCATACCGCCGATTTCCGTCGCCGGGCAATTGGGCGGGAAGGAAGTTCATGGCGCCCGAAACGCATGGCCAATTTGGTGCGCTGGATGAGAAGAAGGCTGCGGCGCTAGTTCGCCGCCGTTACCCCCGCGACCTGCCTGGTGCGGGCGACCATCGCCTCGATCTCGGAAATCACGAGGTCGGGCGCGGCGTTCTGGATCATGTGACCGACCCCAGGCAACACGATCAGCTTTGCATCGGGGGCGACCTCGGCGAGCGGCCGCGAATGGATGCTGGTCGAGACCGTCTTGTCGGACTCGTCGCCCGAGATGATCGTGATCGGCGCCCTGATCTGCGAATAGCGCGGCGCCTGTTCGGCAACAGCGGCTTTCAGCGTCGTCAAATCCCATGCATTGGCGAGGAACTCGCGCGGGCGCAGCAGCAGCGGTGTCGCGGTATTTCTCACAAAGCCCGGCGGCATCGGCTGCGGCAGGAAGACGCCGCGGGCACCGGGCTCGGCCAGCAGCAGGCCGAGCGGCAGCGTGATTGTGTGGGCGAGCAGCGGGCCGATCACCGGCGTGGTCACGATCCTGTTGTATCGCCCGACTCCGCCCGGCCACGGGTAGGCCACCGGCGCCAGCATCACCAGACCCGCGACCGATTGCGGATAATCCAGCGCGATACGCGTCCCCAGTGCCCCGGCCCAGGAATGCACCACGAAGACCGCCCGGTCGACGCCAAGCTTGGCGAGCGCCTCCCCGATCATCCGGCCCTGGATTTCGGGTGTCGAATCCTCGAGGCGGTCGCGGGTGCTCCAGCCGTGCCCGGGCCGGTCGATCAGGATCACGCGGCGAGCCCGGGCGAGCCGTTCGCCGACCGGTTGCCGCATCACCTCGAGGTTGGAGCTGGCGCCATGCAGCATCACGATCGGCAGGCCGACCGCGTCGCGGGGGCCGATATCGACGACATGGAGGGCGCCGCCTGCGACCCCGACCATCCTGCCCTGGGCGGGATGCGCCCGCTGCGCGAGCCATACTCCGGCCTGCGTGACCAGCGCCAGTACCCCCAGCGCCGCCACGACGATCACTGCCACCATTGAATTTGTCCGGATCTGTCGCACGAGCGAGCTACGGCGCGATCGGCGGCGAGTTTCCAAAGTTGTCCACAAGGTGCAGATTCTGTGGATAGCGGGGTCATTACGATGTCATCGGCGGCTTTATACAATTGCGTCGACACTTTCGCCATCTGTGGGCGTGTCTGATGTGGGGGTAGCCAACGCGCGCGTCGTACCCGGAATCCACAGGAACAGGGTTGCCGACTACAAATTGGTTCAGCGTATTATTCCGAGGAGTAACCCATGATTACCGACGCAAGCGAAGCGGCCATCGACAAGATCGTAGCGAACTGCAACGGCGACATCCGCGGTGCGCTCAAGGCGCTGCTGCAGGTGAACGAGCAGCTTGAGGCGGAGTTGGCGCAATTCTATGCAGCGGTCGGCCTGGACGGCATGGCCCGCGGCAGTAACGCCATCCACTAGGTTAGTCGGATTTCCCCTCCTCCGGCGCCTGTTCGGCAGGAGGTTCGGGCACAGTTGGGCATTCGGAAATGTTCGAGCGCGCCAGCTTGGCGTCGTCGATCGATTTGTATGGTCCGCTTCCGAACGTGATATTTCCGCCGACCTGGCTGTTGATGACGGGATTGCTCGTAACAATCTCGCATTTGCCGGCTGCGCTGTCGCCGACCACCCAAAAACCGCTTTGCGCAAAAGCGCAGGTTTCGGTCGCGACCATCATCGCGCCGGCCAGCAGTAGTCGTTTCATGGCTCGCTCCTGTCACGCAGTCAGCAGATAATAGCGCGCAAGCGGCGCGACGTTGCCCTCTGCGGACTACGGTAGATGATCAGGGTTAACGGCGAACTGATTGATAAGGCACGATCTTACGCGCTTCAGATCAGATATCGCGGCCCTCGACCTTCTCGGTGAGCGTCTTCACCAGTTCCGGCACCTTTTCGAGGTGCGGGTTGACGGCGAGCGCCTTGCGGAATGCTTCAAGCGCGCGCTTTTCGTCGCCGATGTCCTGCATGATCATGCCGAGCCCCGCCAGTGCGCCGAAATGGCGAGGCTCGCGGATCAGCACTTCGCGGATGTCCTGGAGCGACCGGGCGTAGTCGTTCTTCAGATAGTACAGCGTCGCGCGCCTGTTCCAGGCTTCGATGTAATCGGGACGCAGCTTGACGACGGCGTCCAGCAGCTTCAGCGCGACGTCCGGCTTCTGCGCGTCCATCGCGGCCTTGGCGCGCAGCATCAACAGCGCGGCGGTGTCGCTCGAGGTCTGCAGCCACACCGCCCAGATCCGCGCCTCGACATGCTTGGCGCTGGTTTCATCGGGCGCGGCCTTCAGCGCACCGAACAGGAAGTCCAGTCCGCGGGTGCGATCTCCGCCGACCTTGGGAAGCTTGCTCGGCGCCTCCGGCAATTTCTTCTGGCTCTTCGGCGGCGGGACGACCCGAGGGTCGTTCTGATCGCTCTGCGCAAGAGCGCTCACGGGCGCGGCTGCCACGACCGCGGCGAGGATCGCGATCCGGAATTTGGGGGTGACCGGGAATCTCAATGCCATGGGGCAAGTCTAGACACAGAAAAACGCGCTGCAAAGCAGCACGTCGTCAAAGACCTGTGAAAGTAGCGAGGCGCCGGCGGAACCCGGCGCAGGCCTGGCAGGCAGCTTAGCCCTGACGGGCCTTGAAGCGGCGCTGCACCTTGTTGATCACATAAACCCGGCCCTTGCGGCGGACCAGACGGTTGTTGCGGTGGCGACCACGCAGCGATTTCAAAGAGTTACGGACCTTCATGGGACAATCCTGATTGCTTCGAAAGGCCGTGTTGAAGGCCGAACCTGAGCTACCCGAGAGCGGCAATATGGGAGATATCCCGAAAAGCGGCAACCGCCCGGGACGGAGCGGGTTCTAAGCCATCGCGGCACCGAATGTCAATCCGGATGGGCCGTTTCAGGTACCGTTCGAGCGGGGCGCCGCAACCCGCTCCTTGCGGCCCCCATTGATATAACAGCCGAATTCAATCCGGCGGGAATTCCACCATCGCCTCGCCGGTAGCGACTTTTTCACCAAGCTGGTTCCGGACCATGACGTCGATCAGCACCCAGCGCGAATTCTTCGTCACCTGCTTCGATTTGACGACGCCGTAGGGCTGGATCATATCGCCGGGCCGGACCGGCTTGACCCACCTCGTCTCCAGCCGCCGGTGAATCGCCCCGGCCGGATAGGCCCAGTCGGTGATCATGCGCGAGATCAGCCCGAAATTGTTCATGCCGTGCATGATGATGCCGCCGAAACTGGTCTTGCCGAACGAGCCCTTCATGTAGTCGTCGTCGAGATGCAGCGGGTTGTAGTCGAGCGAGGCATCGCAAAACAGCCGGATGGATTCGCGGCTGACCGCGAAGGCCGGCCCCTCGATACCGTCGCCGGCGTTGAGACTTTCGAACGTGGTGGTCATGGCGCCCTCCCCTCAGACCGGCCGGATCGTCCAGCCGCGGCCGGAGCAGATCACCTCGCCGCGCTGGTTGAAGAAGACGTTGTCATGCACCACGAACAGCCGCTCGCGCTTGATGAACTTGTCGAGCGCGCGGGCCTGCAAGGTGATGACGTCGCCCGGGCGCGCCGGAATGTTGTAGCTCCAGGACTGCCCGGCATTGACGGTGCCCGGCGAGCGCATCCAGTCGTCCGCCGGCGTGCAGGAGAACATCAGGAGGATGTGAATCGAGGGTGGCGCGATCAGCCCGCCATAGCGGGTGGTCCTGGCGTAGGCCTCGTCGAAATAGATCGGATGATCCTCGCCGACCGATTTGCAGTAGAGTTCGATCGCCTCTCTGGTCAGCGTGTAGGGAATGGTCTTGCGCGGCTCGCCCGGAACGATGTCGTCCCACGCCTTGCGCAGGTTGGCGTCCTTCCAGAAATCGGTCTCAAAGGCTTCGGCCTCCGCCATGCCATCCTCCCTGTTTCCGCGCATTTATTTCTGCCGCCTTGCGGAATTTGTTATATAGTATAATCAATTTTCCAGATCGAAAAATCAAGCCGCCGGGGAACGCCAATGCCCAAGCTCAAACTGCCCGATATCGAAAAAGTGGTCGCGATCGACATCCATACCCATGCGGAAGAACCCTGCGGCATGCATGGCGACGACGGCTATGACGATTTCCAGGAGCGCATGGCCGACTATTTCAAGTCGCCGCACAAGCATCCGCCGACGGTGCCGGAGACCGCGGCCTATTACCGCTCCAAGAATATCGCGGCCGTGATCTTCCCGGTCGATGCCGAGCGCGAGACCGGCTTCCGCCGCTACAACAATTACGAGATGCTCGAAGTGGCTTCCGAAAATCTCGACGTGCTGATCCCCTTCGTCTCGATCGATCCGCACAAGGGCAAGCTCGGCGTGCGCGAGGCGAAGAAGCTGATCGAGGAATACGGCGTCCGCGGCTTCAAGTTCCACCCGACCATGCAGGGCTTCTACGCCAACGACCGCATGGCTTACCCGCTGTACGAGGCGATCAATGACGGTGGCGCGATCGCACTGTTCCACACCGGCCAGACCGGCGTCGGTTCCGGCATGCCCGGCGGCATGGGCATGCGGCTGAAATATTCCAACCCGATGTACATGGACGACGTCGCAGCCGATTTCCCCGATCTCAAGATCATCCTCGCGCATCCGTCATTCCCCTGGCAGGAAGAGGCGCTGTCGGTCGCGACCCACAAGCCGAACGTCTATATCGACCTCTCTGGATGGTCGCCGAAATACTTTCCGCCAATTCTCGTGCGCTACATCAACTCGATCCTGCAGGACAAAATGCTGTTCGGCTCCGACTGGCCCGTCATCACGCCGGACCGCTGGCTGGCGGATTTCGCCAAGCTCGAGATCCGCGAGGAGATCCGGCCGAAGGTTCTGAAAGCGAACGCGCGGAAGATTTTGGGGATCTAAGGGAGTATCATCGGCGGTAGCGCGAGGGGGGGCCATGACGAACTTCGGCGGAAGAGAGAAATCACCGTGACCATCAAAGCCATCGTCTTCGACGCCTACGGCACGCTCTACGACGTCCAGTCGGTGGCTGACGTCACCGAGGATGAGTTTCCCGGCTATGGCGGGATCATCACCCAGGTCTGGCGCATCAAGCAGCTCGAATATACCTGGCTGCGCTCGCTGATGCGGCGCTATCAGGATTTCTCGCAGGTGACACGCGACTCGCTGGCCTACACGCTGCGCAGCTTGGGGCTGGAATATGACGACGACAGTTTCGAACGCATCATCGACAAATACCTCCATCTTGATCTCTATCCGGACGCGCTCGCGGCACTTTCGGCGATGAAGGATCGCAAGCTCGCGATCCTGTCGAACGGCAGCCCTGAGATGCTCGGTGCGCTGGTGCGCAACAGCGGGCTCGACGGCCTGCTCGATGCGACCATCAGCGTCGACGCGAAGAAAATCTTCAAACCCAGTCCGGAAGCCTACGCGCTGATCGAGGAGGTGCTGCACGTGCCGCCGGCGGAGGTGCTGTTCATCTCCTCCAACCCATGGGACGCCTGCGGCGCCAAGGCGTTCGGACTCAACGTCGCCTGGATCGAGCGGGTAACACCGGAAGCGATGGCACTGGACTGCATCGAAAGCGACACCCTGCCGCCGTTGACAATGTTCAAGATCCTGCGCACCCAGATGGATGAACTCGGCGTTGCGCCCGACCACCGCATCCACGCGCTCGCCGAGCTTCCTGCTTTGGTGTCTGCCATAAGGTCCTGAAATGAGTCTTGCTTCCGTTCGCGCCTTCTTCGCCGAGAAGGCGCCCGACATTGCCGTGATCGAATCCCACATGAGCTCCGCTACCGTGGCACTTGCCGCCGAAGCCTACGGCGTCGAACCGGCGCGGATTGCCAAGACGCTGTCCTTGCGCGTCGGCGACCGCGTGGTGCTGATCGTGGCGGCCGGGACGTCGCGGATGGACAACAAGAAGGTCAAGGCGCTGTTCGGGGTGAAGCCGAAGATGCTCGGGCTCGACGAAGTCGCAGAGATCACGGGGCATGAAGTCGGTGGCGTCTGTCCGTTCGGGCTCAAGACGCCGCTGCCGGTCTATTGCGACGTGTCGCTGAAGGCGTTCGACATCGTGGTGCCCGCGGCAGGCTCGACCCACAGCGCGGTCAGGATTACCCCCGATCGGATGGCGGAACTGACCGCGGCCGAATGGGTCGACGTCTGCGAGCACAGGCCCGCCGAGCCAGCGCCGGCCTACTCGTCATCATCCTCATAATAAGGCCGCGGCGGGGGCGGCACCGCCTGCGGCTGCATCTGTTGCTGAGCGCGGTCGCGGTAACGCGGCGCCGATTGCGGCGGAACCCGCTGCGTCGGCGCGCGATTGGCCTGCTGCTGTTCGGCGCTGACCTCGAACACCGCACGGCAATTGCTGGAGAGCTGCGGCGTATTCTGTCGCAAACACGCCACGATGCGGCCGACATCCGGAACCTGATCGCTGCACAGCCGCCAGACGTCGGGCGTGCAGGCCATCTGCTGTTCCAAGGTGCCGCGACTTTCCTGCGATGATGCGGGGGCGCTAACACCCGCTGCGCCGCTGATCGCGATGGCATGATAACGCGAAGTTCCGCGCACGATGGCGCAGAGCCTGACAGCGCAATGCGGCCACGCGACGTTGGCTCAGACAAAAAAATGTGAAGCGTTCAAAATCTGAACCGGGTTCCGCTACCCGACCTTGCCGATCTTCTTCACCGCTGCAACGAGCCGCGCGCTGTCTTCCGCGACGAATTTTTCAAACTCCGGCGCATCGAGATAGGCGACCGGGCTGCCCGCGGTTTCGAACGTCTTGATCACTTCGGGCGCCTTCACGGCTTGCGCCATCGCTTCGCGCAATTGCTTCATGATCGGCGCCGGCAAGGCGCTCTGCGCGAACAGACCGGCCCAGATGTAGAACTCGACATCCTTGTAACCGAGTTCGCGGAAGGTCGGCAGGTCGGGGAAACTCGGCACGCGCGCGGCACCCCAGTTCGCCAGCACGCGCATCTTGCCGTCATCGACCTGCTGCTTCAGCGTACCCGGCGCGGAGGCCACCGCCTGCACGGTGCCGCCGAGCAGCGCGGCCAATGCCGGACCGGCGCCGCGGAACGGCACATGCAGCAGCTTGATGCCGGCGCTCGCCGCGAACATCTCCATCGCCACATGCAGCGTGCCGTAGGGACCGGACGAGCCATAGGGAATTTCTCCGGGACGCTTTTTGGCGTCGTCGACGAAATCCTGCAGCGTCTTCCACGGCGCCGATGCCGGCACCGCCAGCAGCGTGGGATCGGCGAGCACGCGCGCGATCGGCGCGAACTGCGAGACTTCGTAGGCGACAGGCCTATCGAACAAGCGATCGGCTTCCGGCAAAACCGCGAGCGAGGACAGCGTCATCAACAGCGTGTGGCCATCAGGCTCGGCGCGCGCCGCCGCCGCATTGCCGACCGAACCTCCGCCGCCACCGGCGCGGTTGTCGACGATCACGGGCTTGCCGAGAATCCGCTCCAGCGCCAGCGCGATCGGCCGCGCCGCCAGATCGGCCTGGCCGCCGGGCGGAAACGGCACGATCATGGTGACGTTGCGCGAGGGAAACGGGCTTTGCGCAAAAGCCGCGCTGGAGAGCGCGAGCGGCAGCGCAGCAGCGGCCTCGAGAAGTTCACGGCGGTTCATGGGTGGTAGCCTCCCGGAATTTGTTTTCGTTGTTGGGGGACAGCCTATCCGAAATCGATCATGTTGCGATAGCCGCGCGCTTGTCACCGTTCCCTGGAGGGTGCAAGGAGCGTCGTCCGATTGATTCAAGGTTTCCGCTTCTTCGCCTTCGCAAAATGCTTTGCGAGAAAATCCGCCAGCACCTCGACGCGGGCGGGGCGCGGGCCGCCGGGGGGCGTGACCAGATGCACGGCGCCTTCAGGCTGGTGCCAGCCTTTCAGGATGATTTCGACCTCGCCCGAGGCGATGGCGTCGCCGACGATGAAGTTTGGCAGGTCGGCGATGCCGAGCCCAGCGATGACCGACGGCAACAATGCCTCGCCATTGTTGACGCGGAGTTGTCCCGCCGGGCGCACGCTGGCCTGCTCGCCTGACGCGTTGGTGTAGTGCCAGACTCCCGGCGTCGACAGATAGGCGTAGCCGAAGCATCTGTGCTGGGCGAGATGCATCGGATGCGTCGGCCTGCCATGGCGCTTCAGGTATGAAGGCGCCGCCACGGTGTAGCGCGGCATCGCGCACAGCCGACGCGCGATCAGCGAAGAGTCCGGGAGCCGCGCGATACGCAGGCCGGCATCGAACCCCTCGCCGATCAGGTCGACGGTCGCATCGCTCAAATGAAGATCGATCGAGACTTCCGGATACTTTTCGAGAAACTCCGGCAGTATCGGCGCGACGGCTTTGACGCCGAACGTCATCGGCACCGCGAGCCGCACCAGCCCGCGCGGCGCCATCGACTGCGACAAGGCCTCGTTCTCCGCCGCCTCGCCATCGACCAATAGCTGCGTCGCGCGCTCGGCCAGTTTCTGGCCGGCATCGGTCAGCGCCAGCCGCCGCGAGGTGCGGTTGAACAGCCGCGCACCCAGCCGCTGCTCCAGCCGGCTAACCGCTTTCGACACCGTGGCCTTGGACAGCGCGAGCTCGGTCGAGGCCGCCGCAAACGACCGTAACTCCACGACTTTGGCGAAAATCGCGAGCGCTTCGAAATCCGGCAGCTTTGCCATCGCCGTTACCCTGTAGGTTCATTTTTGGAAACAATGAGTTTCAATAGTTTCTATTTCTATACCACGGCGGACGGCATATCCAATGGCCATCGGAATTCAAGCAACGGAGAAATCCAATGACCAAGAAGCTCTCAGGCAAGGTAGCCCTCGTGACCGGCGGTTCGCGCGGCATCGGCGCAGCCTCGGCCCGCGCCCTCGCCGACGAAGGCGCCAATATCGCGATCAGTTACGTGGCATCCCCCGACAAGGCGGAAGCCGTCGTCGCCGAACTGAAGGCCAAGGGCGTCAACGCCCGCGCCTACAAGGCGGACCAGGCCTCCTCCGTCGAGGTCGATCAACTGGTGAGGAATGTCGCCAGGGACTTCGGCCGGCTCGACATCCTCGTCAACAACGCCGGCGTCGCTGTCAGCGGCGCGGTGGGTGACGCCAACGCCGACACCGCGGCACTGGCGCGCCAGGATGCGGTCAACGTTCACGGCGTCATCACCGCGATCCGCACCGCCGCGCAATTGATGGGCGAAGGCGGACGCATTGTTACCATCGGCTCCGGCATCGCCACCCGCGCATCGTTCCCCGGCCTTGCCGACTACGCCGCTACCAAGGCTGCGATCGTCGGCTACAGCAAGGGCGCATCGCGCGACCTCGGACCGCGCGGCATCACAGTGAACGTGCTGCAGCCGGGCTCGATCGACACCGACATGAACCCGAAGGACGGCGGCGACTTCGCCGAGGCCCAGCGCAGCCAGCACGCGCTGCAACGCTTCGGCACCGCGGAAGAGATAGCGGCCGGAATCGTGTTTCTCACCAGCCCGCAGGCCTCGTTCGTGACCGGCACAGTGCTCAACGTCGACGGCGGCTTCGGCGCCTAATTCAAGAAACCCTCAAGTGAAAAGGAACATCCCATGATCGAACTCAGACCATTCAACCAACTCGGCGGCGCCGATCACGGCTGGCTCAAGGCGAAGCATCACTTCTCGTTCGGCAGCCACTACGATCCGGACAACATGGGCCACGGCTCGCTGCGGGTGTGGAACGATGACGAGATCGCGCCGAACTCGGGCTTTCCGGCCCATCCCCACGCCAACATGGAAATCATCACCTATGTCCGCGAAGGCGCCATCACGCACCAGGACTCGCTCGGCAACAAGGGCCGCACCGAAGCCGGCGATGTGCAGGTGATGAGCGCAGGAAGCGGCATTCGTCACTCCGAGTACAATCTGGAGCCCTCTAAGACCAGGATCTTCCAGATCTGGATCGAGCCGACCACGAAGGGCGGCCAGCCGACCTGGGGCGCAAAACCGTTTCCGAAGGCGGATCGCTCCGGCAAGCTCGTCACCATCGCCAGCGGAATTGCCGGCGACACCGGCGCGCTTCCGATCCGTGCCGATGCGCGGGTGCTCGCCACCACGCTGAAGGCCGGTGAGAGCGCGGAATACGCTGCGCATAACGGGCGCCACCTCTATCTGGTGCCCGCGGCGGGCAGCGTCGAAGTCAACGGCGTGCGCGTCAACGCCCGCGACGGCGCCGCGATCCGCAACGAGGCGAAGCTGACGATCACCGCGCTGGAAGATTCAGAACTGGTGCTGGTCGACGCGGCGTAGCCCAACCACCCCCACCCTCGTCATGGCCGGGCTTGTCCCGGCCATCCACGCCTTAACACGAATGAAGACGTGGATGCCCGGGTCAAGCCCGGGCATGACGGCCGATTTTTTCTCGAACAACTCATCAACTCAGAAGGACCACCATCATGGCCAAAGTTCTCGTGCTCTATTACTCCGCCTACGGTCACATCGAAGCGATGGCGAATGCTATAGCTGAAGGTGCCCGCAGCGCCGGCGCCACCGTCGACGTCAAGCGCGTGCCGGAACTGGTGCCGGAAGCCGTCGCCAAGGCTTCGCACTACAAGCTCGATCAGGCAGCCCCGGTCGCGAAGGTCGACGACCTCGCCAATTACGACGCCATCATCGTCGGCACCGGCACCCGCTTCGGCCGGATGGCTTCGCAGATGGCGAACTTCCTCGACCAGGCCGGCGGCCTCTGGGCCAAGGGCGCGCTGCACGGCAAGGTCGGCGGCGCCTTCACCGCGAGCGCGACCCAGCACGGCGGACAGGAAACCACGCTGTTCTCTGTTATCACCAACCTGCTGCACTTCGGCATGACCATCGTCGGCCTGAACTACGGATTTGCCGGGCAGATGAAGCTCGACGAAGTCACCGGCGGCGCGCCCTACGGCGCCACCACGATCACCGGCGGCGACGGCAGCCGCCAGCCGAGCGAGAATGAACTCGCCGGCGCGCGCTATCAGGGACGCGTGATCGCAGAGACCGCCAACAAGCTGCATGGCTGATGCGACAGGGGCGGCATTCTCATCGGGCAATGCCGCCCCACCTTTCGGATTGTGATATGCGTTCAGCCAGTGACGCTCGCACAGGAGTTCAGTCATGAGCAGCAATTCCAGAACCGCGTGGCCGGAGCTGCCGGCCGAAGCATGGCGCGACACTTATGCGACGCTGCATCTGTGGACCCAGATCGTCGGCAAGATTCGCCTGACCAAATCCCCTTGGCTCAATCATTCCTGGCATGTGACGCTATATGTCACGCCGCGTGGATTGACGACGTCGCCGGTGCCTGACGGCACGCGGACGTTCCAGATCGACTTCGATTTCATCAACCATCGCTTGCGGATCTCGACCAGCGACGGCGTGCATCGACATTTTCCGCTGCCGGGTCATTCCGTCGCCAGCTTCCATAGCGCCATCATGGAGGCGCTTGCCGAACTCGGCATTTCCGTTGCCATCGACGAGATGCCAAACGAATTGCCTGACCCGATACGATTCTCGCAGGATACCGCGCACGCGTCCTACGACCCGGATGCCGCCGGGCGGCTTCTGCAGATTCTCGTCAACGGCGACCGCGTGTTCAAGCAGTTCCGCACCGGCTTCCTCGGCAAGGCGAGCCCAGTGCATTTCTTCTGGGGCAGTTTCGATCTGGCGGTGACGCGCTTTTCGGGACGCCGCGCGCCGCGCCATCCCGGCGGCGTGCCCAACCTGCCCGACGCGGTCGCACATGAAGCCTATTCGCACGAAGTCAGCAGCGCCGGCTTCTGGCCCGGCAGCGGCGCGATCGATTATCCCGCATTCTATTCCTACGCCTATCCGGAGCCGGCAGGCTTCCGGACGGCGAAGGTGCAGCCCGACGCGGCGTTCTTCAGCGAAGCGGTCGGCGAGTTCATCCTGCCCTATGACGACGTGCGCAAGGCTGATGATCCCGACAAGGCGCTGCTCGATTTCCTGAACAGCACCTATGAGGCTGCAGCAAACGCGGCGAAGTGGGATCGCGACGGGCTGGAGTGCGATCCCGGGCAGCCGGGCGTGGTAAGAGAGGTTTGAAGCGTCGCAGGGTGGGTTAGCACAGCGCAACTCGCCATCAGGCGAAGACAGATGGTGCGTGACGCCCCCCGGCTAACCCACCCCGCTGGTCGCGCAGCTAGTGCCGCGACTCCGGCTTCACCACGGTCTGGCGGACTTCCGCGCCGCAATCCGCACACTCGTAGGTGAATTCGATCTTCGCCATGCTCCAATGCGGTTCGATATCGCGAATGTACATCGGAAGCCCCACGCAGCTCGGGCAGATCACGTAGGCCGGCTCGGTGTCATCGTGTTGGTGGATGTAGGCTGGCATGTTGACTCTCCCCACGGCAGCAATCACCAGTGTCCCTGACCCGGGCCTAAGCATACGCCTCTGCGGCAAGGACGATCATGAACTTTCGCGAACACATCTAGAACGTGCACACAATTTGCGCGGCCGTGTCCACTCGGCCACATCGCGTCAATTCTCTCCGCGCGACAACGACTTATGGAGGCCGCACGCCATCAAGCGCGCGATCCGGGTAAAATCAGGCAGTTCCCGGGCGGCCCAACCGTCATTCGCGCCGCATGAACGTGGCATGAAAAAGGCCCACCCGCTGGGAGCGGGTGAGCCCGTCAGGTCGGGACGGAATTTCTTCCAGCCGCGCGACTACATTTCCTTGATCTGCACCTTGCGCCATTTCATCACGCCCGAGCCGTATTGCAGGGCCAACGGCCCGCTGGCGTGTTTCGAGTCCTGTACATCGACGGTCTTCTGGCCGTTGAACAGCACGACGAGATGCGGGCCCTTGGCCGTGATCTCGAAAGTGTTCCACTTGCCGCCGGCCTTCGGCATCGGATCGACCTTGGCGATATCGACGATCGCGCCGGTGCCGTAGGTCGGATCGGGCCGTTTGTCGAAGATGTTCACCTCGTAGCAGATCTTGGCATCGATCTTCGCCGACTGGTCGCAGCGAATGAAGATGCCGCTATTGGCATCGTCGTCGGCCCAGAACTCGGCCTTGATCTGGAAATCCTTGTACGAGTTCTTGCTGACGAGATAGGACGGATCCTTGCCCTCGGTGATCTTGTCGGCGACCAGCGCGCCATCCTTCATCGCCCAGTTGGCTTTGCCGACCTCGGTCCAGTCGCCCATCTTCTTGTCGTCGACCAGCGTCACCCAACCGTCGCTCTGGCCCGATGCAATGCTGGAAAACTGAACAGCCGCGGCGCCCACCAAGAGACCCGCAGCGAGTATCGACAAGCGCTTCATGGACATGTCCTCCCTGACTGTTTTTGTTGGAGGCGCAACCTATCATCACGCGGGCCGGCGTAAATCCAATTTCGATGCTGCAGTTGCGCTGTGCGGTACGAGGCGTGCCGCGCCAGACGGGCACGCATGCGCCGCCTGCTCGGCACAGCGAGCGCGCTGGCATTCCGACGGCGGCGGAAAGACTGAACCCGGCACCACCATTCCAGGCAAATTTGATCGCCTGGCCGATACCCGACTGCTCAGGCCTAGCAACCATTCCGGCCACGCCGCGTTTTGTATCCTCAACTCATTCGAGGAAAATGAACCATGGCTGATACCTCACAGATCCGGGAACATATGGACGTCATCTCTTCCGACAAGAAGACGGTGGGAAAGGTCGACCATCTCGAGGGAACCGACAAGATCAAGCTGACCAAACAAAGTTCGCCCGATGGCCAGCACCACCACTTCATTCCGGTGTCATGGGTCGAACACGTCGATCAGCACGTGCATCTCAACAGATCGGGCGCGGACGTGACCTCACACTGGCAACATGGCCGGCAATAGCCGGTAGACATGCATTGCGCCCTCTGCGAATGCCGCTATCATCTGATCTCAGGAGATTGAATGAACCCCGCGGCGGTACTGCAGTTTGAGCGCATGATCGGCGAGTACGCACGCTGGCGTGCCGTTCCCGAAAAGGAACGGTCGCCGGCACCGGCGTGGTGGTGGGGACCGGCCATGGAGCTGCGCAACATGGCGGATCCGCTGCCGGCCGAATGGTGCTTGCAGTTGGGGCTACCCGAGCATTCGACTTGTGCCGCGGGCGCGAAAATCTTCCTCGCGGCGTTCGCAGGACAGACCTTGCTGCCCTGGCCCTACGATTTTCCTGGTAAAACAGACGTAGCGGAAGCAACAGATATAGCGGACGCAATCGACATCCGCGAACTCCACCCGCAGCCGTCAGACGATAGCGCTTTCCAGCCCTGAATCGAGTTCGGGTTGCAGCGCCGGCGCTTCAAGTGCCGGGGTCGCCCGCAGCAATTCGGCCATCTGCCTTGGTGGCACTGGTTTGGAGAACAGGAAGCCCTGCATCTCGTCGCAGGCGTGGCTGCGCAGGAAAGCCTGCTGCTCAATGGTCTCGACGCCCTCGGCGACGACGGTCATGCCGAGCGCCTTGCCCATGCTGATGATCGCCTGCGCGATCGCCTGGTCTTCGGAATCGACCGGCAGGTCGCGAATGAACGAACGATCGATCTTGATGGTGTCGATCGGAAAATGCTTCATCAGCGACATCGACGAATAACCGGTACCGAAATCGTCGATCGCCAGCCTTATGCCCCGGCTCTGGATCGCGTCGAGAATCTTGATGGCGCGGGACACGTTGCGCATCACCATGCTTTCGGTGACTTCGAGTTGCAGCAGCACCGGCGACATGCCGCTCGCCACCAGCGCCTCGTCGATATCCTGCAACAGATGCCCGTCGGCAAATTGCCGCGGCGAGAGATTCACCGCCATCGTCACCGGCCGCAGGCCGCGGCGCTGCCAGGCCATGTTCTGCGCGCAGGCTTCCCTGAGCACCCAGCGGCCGATCGGGACGATGGTCCCGGTCTCCTCGGCCAGCGGAATGAATTGCGCCGGCGACACGCCGCCGAGTTCGGGATGGTTCCAGCGCAACAGTGCCTCGACGCCGGTGATCTGGCTGCTCGCCATTTCGATCTTGGGCTGATAGTGTAGCGTGAATTGGTCGCGCTCCAGCGCACGGCGCAAGGCGCTCTCCAGCTTCAGCCGCTCGATCGACTGCGTCTTGATTTCCCGGCTGAAGAAGCGGAAGCCGTTCTTGCCGTCCTCCTTGGCGAGGTACATCGCCATGTCGGCATTCTTGGTCAGCGTCAGCATGTCGGCGCCGTCGGCCGGATACATCGCGATCCCGATCGACGCCGTGGTATGGCACTCGTGGCCGCTCAGCTGCAGCGGCTGGCTCAGCACGGAAAGCAGTTCTCCGGCCACCTGCTCGACCTCGCGCCGTTGGGCAGCTTCTTCCAAAATGACCACGAACTCATCGCCGCCGAGCCGTGCCACCACGTCGCTCGACCGCAGCGAGCGCCGCAGCCTGCCGCCGATCTCCACCAGCAGCATGTCGCCGGCGTCATGGCCCAGCGAATCGTTGATCACCTTGAACCGGTCGAGATCGATGAACAGCAGCGCAAACCGCCGCTGGTAGCGCTCGGCGGCATCGATCGCCTGCCGCAGCATGCCGTTGAACATCTCGCGGTTGGGCAGGTTGGTGAGGCTGTCGTGCGACGCCAGATATTCGATGCGTTCGTCCGCCCTGGTCTTTTCGTCGGCACGGTCGAAATTCTCCAGCGCAAACGACACGTTGTCGGCGAGGCGCTGCAGCAATTCGGCGAATTCCGGAATGAACGTGTCCTTCTCGGCGGACATGTAGATCATGACGCCGACAGCTTGGCCGCGAACCAGCAGCGGGAAAGCAGCGCCCGACTGGGCGCCATCGGAACGAACAACGGCATGGAAGGCCGCGACACGCTGATCGGCGACATAGTCGTTGGTGATACACGCTCGCCTGGTTCGAAAGGCCGTTCCGCTGAGCCCGCGGCCCTCCGGAACGGCTTCACTCACCGAAAGCCTGACATGACGCGTGGTCTCGGCCGTCGGCCCGGCCGCCGCCACGATGCGCAGGAGATCGCTGTTTGGTTCTGCCAGCGCGACGGTGGTCGAGGTGAACCTGCCGCCGCTCGCCGCGGCTTCGCACACCAACTCAAACAGCTCGATACGGGACTTGGCCCGCATGATCGCTTCGTTGGTTGCGCTCAGCGAAGCGAACATGCGTGTCAGGCGCTCTTTCTGGATTTCAGTTCGCGCCTTGTCGTCGGCGCGGTCGAAGTTCTCCATCGCGAGCGATACGTTGGCGGTGAGACGCTCCAGCAGTTCGGCGAATTCGGGCGTGAACGTGTGCTTCTCCGAGGAAATGAAGAACATCACGCCCGCCGGCTGGCCCGAGACGATGAGCGGGAACGCCGCACCGGACATCGCGCCGTCGCTGTGGATGAATTTGTGGAACGCCGACCCGCGGCGATCCGCTCGCAGATCATTGGCGATGCAGGTTCGCCGGGCGCGGAAGGCATTGCCGCAGAGCCCGCGCCCTTCCGGGCGATCCGCATTGGTCGAAACCTTTACCCGGCGCATGTTCCTTGCCGTCGGTCCCGCCACCGCCACCGTATCCATGTCGTCGCTGTCGGATCTGGCCAGGATGATACTGGTGGAGTTGAACCGCCCGCCTTTCGCCGCGGCTTCGCATACCAGCTCGAACAGTTCGGCGCGCGACGTTGCGCGGACGATCGCTTCGTTGGTCGTGCTGAGCGCCCCAAGCATGCGCGCAAGCCGTTCTTTCTGGGCGTCGGCTTTCGCCTTCTCGCTGGCACGGTCGAAATTTTCGAGCGCGAACGAGACGTTTTCCGCAATGCGCCCCATCAGCGCGACGACCTCTTCGTCCTCGGCCCAGGATTTGCCGACGAAGAACATCAGCACGCCGACGCTCTGCCCGGACTTGATCAGCGGCACCGCGACGCAGGCGCTGACGCCGGTCTTGCGCGCAGTGTGCTGCCAGGGGTGCCCCTGCGCGGAGTTGAGAATATCGCGGTTGACGCATGGCTTCTGCGTTCGGAACGCGCGACCGCAGACGCCGTTGCCGTAGATGTTGTCGGGGTCGATCGAATGCCGCGCCTGCTTGATCTGCTCGACGACGTCGCCTGTGCCCGCGACCGGCTCCAGCCAGATCGAGTCCGGCTGCGCGAGCAGGACGACCGTGGCCGCCGACTTTCCGTTGTTTACCGCAGCGCTGCAGACGCGCTGATAAAGCTCCTGCTCGGTCTTGGCGCGGAGAATGGCCTCGTTGGTCGCGCTGATGGCGCCGAACATCCGGTTCAGCCGCCGCATCGCGCGCTCGCCGCTCTTTCGCGCGGCCTCATGGTCGAAATTATCCAGCGCAAACGAAACGTTTGCCGACACGCGCTGCAGCATCGAGACGATCTGTCCGTCGATCGATCGCGCTTCATGCCGCGTGACGACGAGTACGCCGACGCTCTCGCCTTTACAGGTCAGCGGCAGCGCTGCCGCGGCGCCTACCCGGGCGGCTTTTGCGCTTGCACGCCACGCCAGCGAACGCTGGTCGTTCAGGAAATCGTTGCTGACGCAGACTTGCCGGTCGCGAAAAGCCTGCCCGCAAACGCCGGAGCCCTCGGGGGTATCGGCCACGACCGAAATATCGGCGCTGCGCAGGCGAGCCACGTCGTCGCCGCAGCCGGCGGCGAAGCGCAGCAGATTGGTCGCGGGATCGTGCAGGAAGATGGCCGCAGCCAGGAAGTCCCCGCTGGAAAACGCGGCTTCGCAGACCTTCTCGTACAGCTCTTCGGGTGATTTTGCGTACAGAATCGCTTCGTTGGTGGCATTCAACGCCGCGAATGTCCGCGCGATATCGGTCTTCACCGTCCCCAGGCTCCCTCCGGGCAACGCAGTTGCCTCCGCGGGATCTTTTATGCGAGCGGCAGGCCTAAACGCTCGTTATTGGCGAGCGGAAGATGCGATTCAGAGTAAATATTGGACCAATGGGCCGCGCGCTTCTCCGAAGAACTACGGCCCCGTTTACGATTTGTCAGCCATACGGCCTATGGCGTCCCGCGGCCCACGCGCGCGGTTGCGGCCCGGTTTCGTACGGCGAATTTCCTTAGCACCCTGCGGACGGCATAGCTAACAGGACATTCTGCGCTTGCCGTCCTGCCGCCGCTTTGAGACCATACAGGCCGCGACAACAAGCAAGACCCGCCATTCGCGCGGGCATCCAGAGAGGAACTCCCATGCCGCTCGTTCAGGCCGACCGTCTCACGCGGATCGGCTCGGCGCTGCTCAAGGCCGCCGGCGCATCGGAGGAGGAAGCCACAGCCGTTGCCACGGGCTGCGTCAACGCCAATCTCGCCGGCCACGACTCGCACGGGATCATTGCGATTCCGACCTACATCGACCGCATCAAGGCCGGCCATATCGTACCCGGCGCCAGGTGGACCATCGTCCAGGAATCGCCGACCACCACCGTGATCGACGGCCATTGGGGGTTCGGCTTCCACGTCAACGCCAAGGCGATGGCGCTGACGATCGAAAAGGCGAAGACTGCCAATGTCGCCGCCTGCACGGTATTCCGCCAGAGCCATGTCGGGCGGCTTGCCGCCTATCCCCTGATGGCGATGCGGGCGGGCATGATCGGGATCGCGGCTGCCGATTCCGGCCGCTCGCCGAAACATGTCGCGCCGTTCGGCGGCCGTGAGGCCCGGCTCGGCACCAATCCGATCTCGATCGCCGTGCCGTCCGATCTGGAAGCGCCGTTCTATCTGGACATGGCGACCTCCGCGGTGGCCGCCGGCAAGATCGCCCTGTCGGTCGCGCGCGGCGAGCAGATTCCGCAAGGCTGGATCATCGACCCGGAAGGCCGCCACACCACCGATCCGACCCAGTATCGCAAGGGCGGCGCGCTGCTGCCGCTCGGCGGCAGCGAGGGCTACAAGGGAAGCGGGCTTGCCGCCATGGTCGAGGTGCTGTGCGGCCTGCTCACGGGCCTGGGCTTCGGCGTCGAGCCGACCGGCCGCCACAACGACGGCTGCTTCATGGCGGTGTTCAATGTCGCCGCGTTCCGTCCCCTGAAGGATTTCGAGAAGGAAGTCGGCGAGTTTGCACGTTATCTCAAATCGACGCCGCCGTCCGAGGGTTCACCCGGGGTGTTCTATCCCGGTGAGATCGAACACATCCGTGAACAACAGCGCAGGCGCGACGGCATCGAGATCGAGGACGCCACCTGGGACAGGCTGAAGGCGCTGGCCGCAGACTACAGGCTGGCCGTCGAACTCGACCTGAAATGAAATCCGATCCCGCGCGCGCAAGGAGAACGGCATGACAAGGCAAATGGCGCTGGTTGGATTCCTGCAGGCGCAGAACTGTACCAACCTGCCGAGTTCGTGGCGACACCCGGAATCGCGCGACGATTCGATGTCGGCCGACTACTACCAGGAGATTGCCCGGATCCTCGAAGCCGGCAAATTCCACATGGCGTTCTTCGACGACCGCCTGGCGATGCCCGACCGTTACGGCAACGACCACGCCCACACCGTCGAATACGGGATCCGTTGCGTGAAGATGGACCCGCTGATCGTGCTCACCACGATGGGTATGGTCACGACGAAGCTGGGGTTGGGGTCGACCGCCTCGACCACCTATTTCGAGCCGTTCGATGTCGCACGCCGTTTCGCCACCCTCGACCTGATGTCGGGCGGACGCGCGGGATGGAACGTCGTCACCTCGCTCAATGACGGCGAGGCCCACAACATGGGCAAGGACGCCCATCTCGAACATGACTACCGCTACGATCGCGCCGACGAGTTCATGGAAGTCGTGCTCGGCCAATGGGACACCTGGGAAGACGGCTCGCTCATCATGGACAAGACGAGCGGCCGCTTTGCCGATCCGGCCAAGGTGAAGCGGCTCGACCACAGGGGCGAATTCTACAAGTCGCGCGGGCCGTTCACCGTGCCGCGCTCGGCGCAGGGCCATCCCGTCATCATCCAGGCCGGCGCCTCCGGCCGCGGCCAGCGCTTTGCGGGACGATGGGGCGAAGTGATCTTTACAGCGGCGCGCAACGTGGCCGCCGCCAAGGAAGGCTATGCGGCGGTCCGCAACGAAGCTTCCAAAGCCGGCCGCGATCCCGACCAGATGCGCCTCTGCAACCTCACCACGCCGGTCTGCGCCGCGACCAAGGCCGAGGCCGAGGACAAGATGGCTGTGATCAACAAGCTGCCGCTGGAGATCGACGCGCTGTCGCTGCTCGCGGAAGCCTTGAACTTCGACTTCGCCTCCAAGCCGCTCGACGAGCCGCTGACGTCGGAAGACCTCAAGAGCATGCAGGGCATTCTCGGCATTCGCGACGGGGTGCTCAAAACCTCAGGCAAGTCCAATCCAAGCGCGCGTGATTTCGTTACCTTCTCTGGCCGCGGCCAGGTGCATGACGCGATCGTCGGAGGCCCGAAGGAGGTCGCGGACAAGCTCGAGGAAATGTTCGTCGAGCGCGGCTGCGACGGCTTTGTGATCGCCGCCACCATCGTTCCCGGCTCGTACGCCGATTTCGTCAGGCATGTCGTGCCAGAATTGCAGCGCCGCGGCCTGTTCCACAAGGATTATGCCGGCAAGACGCTGCGCGAGAATCTCGGCCTGCTGCGCCCCAAGGCGGGCGCCTGGAAAACAGAGCCGCAGGCCGCGGCCGAATAAGAAAAAAGGAAAAACCATGCGTTGGCTCAAATTCACCGCCGCCGGCAAGACCTCCTGGGGCGTCATCGAGGGCGACAAGGTGATCGCCGTCAGCGGCGATCCATTCGGCGATTGGCAGCGTGGCACGCAGTCGCACGCACTGAAAGATGTGAAGATCGAGCTGCCGCTGATCCCGCGCACTTTCTATTGCGTCGGGCTGAACTACCTCAAGCACCTCAAGGAAGCCGCCGACAAGGCCGGCACGGTGCCGAACGTGCCTGACAGGCCCGAGATCGGCTATCGCGCGCAGAACGCGCTGGTCGCCCATGACGAGGACGTGGTGATCCCGGCGAGCGCAACCGAGAAGATCCACTACGAGGGCGAGCTCGTCGTCGTCATCGGCAAGAAGGCAAAACACCTCACCGAAGCCAACGCGATGGATTGCGTGTTCGGCTACACCATCGGCAACGATGTCAGCGAGCGTACCTGGCAGAAGGCCGACCGCAGCCTGTGGCGCTCCAAGAACGCCGACACTTTCAAGCCGATGGGCCCCTGGATCGAGACCGAAGTCGATCTCGACAGGATGGAAACCGCCATCAGGGTCAACGGCAAGGAAACCGGCCGCTTCCACACCAACGACATGATCTTCGGCGTCGTGCCTTTTTTGGTGGAGCTATCGAAATACTTCACGCTCTCGCCGGGCGACGTGATCTGGATGGGCACCGACGGCGCCTCGCCCGACCTCAAGGCCGGCGATGTCGTCGAGATCGACATCACCGGCATCGGCACACTGCGGAACAGGTTCGTGGCCGAGAATGTATGAGGCGTCGGTCTCAAGCGCCGTACCTCGAAGGACGAGGCCCTAGATCATCCGCGCCACGACCGGAATTCTCCGCAATAGCGCCGTAACGCCCCAGCTCAGCGACAAGGTTCCGACGAAGACGACGGCGAACTTGACGATGGCCGGCCAGCCATAGTCGTAGACAGCATATTGCAGCCAGATGATGAAGATGTAGTGCGTGAGGAAGATGCCATAGGCCGATGGTTGCATCGCATCGAGCAACCGCATGCTGGCAGGTGCGAGATGGACCGACACTGTTAGCACCATGAACGCCATCGCGGCACTGAACAGCGCGAAGGCGAGGCCATAGGCGGTTCGCCACAACAGCGCCGGCGAATCGAAATCTGCGATCCAGTTGTAGCGGCCGTAGACCATCAGCAGGATCGCGCCATAGAACAGCAGCGCAAACGCGAGCCAGGCCGGCCAGCGCCTGACCAGCTCGCCCTCTCCGCCGAGGATTCCGGCACGAAGGCTAACCGCCCCGATACCGACGCCAACCAGAAAATAGCCTGCATAGAGCAATATCCGGCTGGTCTGGATCGGCAGCGGATAGCCGCGAGGCTCCAGCCAGCTTGAATCACCGAATATGAGCCGCATCGGCACATATACAGCGACCGAAAATGCCAGAAAGCCGACGAACGCCGTCCAGGGCCTTTCGCGCAACGAAAAAATCAGGAGGCCGAATGCTTTCAACAGCCGCGGCGCCAGAGCCCACAGCGCGGCGGCCACGATATCGAGCGCCAGCAGCACCCACAAAAACCATGCCGGGCCCGAGGGCCAGGGGCCGACGGTCAGCGTGCGCCACCAGAAGTGAAGAAAGTTGAAATCGGTGGTGCCAGGCAAGTGATAGCGCAAGAAGGTCGGATAATACGCAACTGGCATCAGCACGAAAACCGAGACCAGGAAGGGAATACCGAGCCGCCACGCGCGCTCCCGCACGAAGTCCGCCGTTCCCCTTCGCGTCAGGCTGGCATGCACGAAGAGGCCCGAGATCAGGAACATGCAGGCCATGAAGAAACTGTCGTTGAACAGCACGACAAGATCGAACCCGATCCAGCGCATTTTGTCGCCGCTGCCGAAATAAGTGTAGTTGATCACGGCGTGATGGATCAGCACCAACAGCGTGATGAACGTCCGCGCACGGTCGAGCGGAACCATGCGCCCCGAGGCCCGATCGTTTCCTTCCGTCTGGGGTAGCATTTCATCCCATTTCAATCAGGCAGGTGCGCCCAATCGGGCCGATGTTATTTCTCGAACGCATCGTAGATCAGCTTCTTGACGTTCACTTGAACATCCGGCCTCACGGTTCACCCGGTGAAGGCGAAAGCGGCGGCCGCTGCAGCACGAACTCCCCACGTCATGCGCGGGCTTGAACCCACGCATCCATCGAGAGACAATTCCTTCAAAGAAGCGATGGATTGCCGGATCAAGACCGGCAATGAAGGAGTTGCATGCGATAGTGGCTCAAACCGCCGTCGCCTTGGCGAACTCGACATAGATCTCGCGCAGCCGGTTGGTCATCGGGCCGGGGTTGCCGTTGGCGACCTTCTTGCCGTCGATCGACACCACCGCCTGCACGAACACCGTGGCGCTGGTGATGAAGGCTTCCTTGGCGGCCAGCGCTTCTTCCACCGAAAATGCCCGCTCCTCGACGCGGAGCTGGCGCTCCTCGGCAAGGGCGACCACGGCCTTGCGGGTGCAGCCGGGCAGGATCGCGCTGCCGTTCTGCCGCGTCACGATCACGTCGTCCTGCGTGAGGATGAAGCACGATGACGAGCCGCCCTCGGTGACCTTGCCGTCCTCGATCATCCAGGCCTCGCCGGCGCCGGCTTCCGCCGCGGCCTGCTTGGCCAGCACCTGCGCCAGCAGCGCCACGCTCTTGATGTCGCGCCGTGTCCAGCGCAGGTCGGGCACCGTGATCACGTCGATGCCGGTTTTGGCCGACGGTGCGTCGACGATGTCTTTCACCGAAGTGAACATGATCAGCGTCGGCTTGACACCCTTCGGAAACGCGAAATCGCGCCCGGTATCGGCGCCGCGCGTGACCTCCAGGTAGACCATGCCGTTGACGAGCTTGTTGCGCTCGACGAGTTCTTTCTGGATTTCCTGGATGCGCTCGACGCTTTCAGGCAACGCCAGCGATATTTCGCCGACCGAACGCTCCAGCCGCGCCAGATGGGATGCGTTGTCGATCAGCTTGCCGTCCAGCACGGCGGCCACTTCGTAGATACCGTCGGCAAACAGGAAGCCGCGGTCGAGGACCGAGACCTTGGCCTCTGAAAGTGGCACGAACGAACCGTTGACGTAGGCAATCTGTTCCAAAGGGAAGTCTCCTGGAGGTAGTGAAGCTGATGGCAGCATTCCTATACGCAAGTTGTCGGGACCGATAAAGCCTCCACCCGTCATTCCGGGATGGTCCGAAGGACCAGACCCGGAATCTCGAGATTCCGGGTTCGCTTCTTTGAGGCGCCCCGGAATGACGGTGGGAATCAATGCGACAGGATCTTCGACAGAAACTGCTGCGCGCGCTCGCTGCGGGGGCTGCCGAAGAATTCATCCTTTTGCGCATCCTCGACGATTTCGCCCTTGTCCATGAAGATCACGCGGTGCGCGACCTTGCGCGCGAAGCCCATCTCATGGGTAACGACCATCATGGTCATGCCCTCGCGGGCGAGGTCGACCATGACGTCGAGCACCTCGCTGATCATTTCCGGATCGAGCGCCGAGGTCGGCTCGTCGAACAGCATCGCGATCGGGTCCATGGCGAGCGCGCGCGCTATTGCGACGCGCTGCTGCTGGCCGCCGGACAGTTCGGCCGGGTATTTATTGGCATGCACCGTCAACCCGACGCGCGCGAGCAGTTTTTCGCCCTTGGCCATGGCTTCGGCATGCGAGCGCCCCAGCACCTTCTCCTGCGCCAGGCACAGATTCTCGATGATCCGCAAATGCGGAAACAGCTCGAAGTGCTGGAACACCATGCCGACGCGGGCGCGCAGTTTCGGCAGGTCGGTCCTGGGATCGTTGACCTTGATGCCGTCGAGGATGATCTGGCCTTCCTGGAATGGCTCAAGCGCATTGACGCATTTGATCAGCGTCGATTTGCCCGAACCTGACGGGCCGCACACCACCACCACCTCGCCCTTGGCGACATTGGTGGTGCAATCCTTCAACACCTGGAAGGCCGGCCCGTACCATTTATTGACGTGGCTGATTTCGATCATGAGGTTTCCTAGCGGACGATAGCAATGCGTGCCTGCAGGCGCCGGACGCCCCAGGACGCGAAACAGGAAATCACGAAATAGACCGCGGCAGCGAACAGGTACATTTCGACCAGCCGCCCGTCGCGCTGCGCCACCTTGCTCGCGGCGCCAAGGAAATCCGGGATCGACAGCACATAGACCAGCGAGGTGTCCTGGAACAGCACAATGGTCTGCGTCAGCAGCACCGGGAGCATGTTGCGGAATGCCTGGGGCAGCACGATGTAGCGCATCGACTGGCTGTAGGTCAGGCCGAGCGCGCTCGCCGCCGCCGGCTGCCCTTTGGAGATCGACTGGATGCCGGCGCGCATGATCTCGGAGAAATACGCCGCCTCGAACATGATGAAGGTGACGAGCGTCGAGGTGAATGCGCCGACGCGGATCGGCCGCGACGCGCCCGTCACCCACTGACCGATATAGGGGACCAGGAAGTAGAACCAGAAAATCACCAGCACCAGCGGCAGCGAGCGCATGAAGTCGACATAGAGCCCGGCGATGCGGCCGAGCAGCCTGTAGCTCGACAGCCGCATCAGCGCGATCAGCGTTCCGAAAACCAGGCCGCCAAGCGCGGCCAGTCCCGTCAACATCAGCGTGAACGTCATGCCGTCGAGAAACAGATAGGGTAGCGAGCGGCGGATGACGTCGAAATCGAGATTGGCGAACATGGCTATTTCCCCGTGATATAGCCGGGGATCGCCAGGCTGCGTTCGAGGAAACGCATGCCGGTGACGACGACGATGTTGATGGCGAGATACATCACGGTCGCGGCGGTGAAGGCCTCGAAGACCTGAAACGAGAACTCCTGCATGGCGCGTGCCTGGCCGGTGAGTTCGATCAGGCCGATGGTGATCGCCACGGAAGTATTCTTGACGGTGTTGAGAAATTCGGACGTCAGCGGCGGCAGGATGATGCGGAACGCCATCGGCAGCAGCACGTAGCGATAGCCCTGCCCCGTCGTCAGCCCCAGCGCGGTCGCGGCCTGCTTCTGGCCGCGCGGCAGCGAGGCAATGCCCGCGCCCAGTTGCACGGCGACGCGCGCCGACATGAACAGGCCGATCCCGATCGCGGCCGTCCAGAACGGCGCGTTCGGAAGCTGCTTCAGCCACAACCCCGCGGCGCGCGGCAGCAATTCGGGCAGCACGAAGAACCAGAGAAAAAGCTGCACCAGCAGCGGCATGTTGCGGAAGAACTCGACGTAGCAGAAACCGATCCAGGACGCGGTTTTCGACGGCAGCGTGCGCAGGATGCCGACGATCGTGCCGGCAATCAGCGCGATGACCCAGGCCAGCAGCGCCGTCTTGATGGTAAGCCAAAGTCCCGACAGCAACAAATCGAGATAGGTCCCGCTCCCGGTCGGGTTCGGCTCGAAGAATATCTGCCAGTTCCAGTTATAGCTCACAGGGCCCCTACCGTCCGCCGTGTCGCATCACGACACCACGCTCATGCAATGACCGGGCCATTCTCCCCAAGAAAATGGCCCGGTCAAATCTATTGCCCAACCTCATCCTGAGGAGCGGCGTCTTCGCCGCGCCTCGAAGGATGAAAGCCCGATGGCCTCATGGTTCGCCCGGCGACGCGCATCCGGAGACGGCGCTGACGCGCCTCCTCACCATGAGGGTCTATCGTTACTTGTACGAATCCGGATCCGGCGAGTCGGACGGCTTGGCGAATACATTCTTCAGTTCAGCGCTGATCGGCGTGTTCAGGTTCAGTCCCTTGGGCGGAACCTTCTGCGTGAACCATTTGTCGTAGATCTTCTGGCCCTCACCGCCGGTATAGACCGCAGCGATCGCGGCATCGACGACTTTCTTGAAGGCCGGATCGTCCTTGCGCAGCATGATGCCGTAAGGCTCGGGCTTCGAGAACGCATCCTTGGAGATGACGTAATCAGCCGGCGCCTTCGAGCCGGCAACCAGGCTCGCCAACAGGATATCGTCCATCACGAACGCGACGGCGCGGTCGGTCTCAACCATCAGGAACGCCTCGGCATGATCCTTGGCCGGGATGATGTTGATGTTGAGACCGCGCGCTGCGTTGGCCTCGGTCAGTTGCTTGATGTTGGTGGTGCCGGCGGTGGAAACCACCGACTTGCCCTTCAAATCGTCGATTGCGTTGATCTTGCTCGCCTTCTTGCTGACGTAACGGCTCGCGGTCAGGAAGTGGGTGTTGGTGTAGGCGATCTGCTTCTGGCGCTCGACATTGTTGGTGGTCGATCCGCATTCGAGATCGATGGTGCCGTTGGCAAGCAGCGGGATGCGGGTCGACGAGGTCACCGGATTGAGCTTGACCTCGAGCTTGGCGAGCTTGAGCTCCTTCTTCACGGCATCGACGATCTTGTAGCAGAGGTCCATCGCGTAGCCGATCGGCTTCTGGTTGTCGTCGAGATAGGAGAAGGGAATGGAGGAATCGCGAAAGCCGAGTGTGATGGCGCCGGTGTCCTTGATGTTCTTCAGCGTCCCCGTGAGCTCCTGCGCCGTCGCCGGGCCGGCAAAAAGCGCAGCGGCGGCGAGCAGATAACCGATAGTCTGACGGTGTTTCACGTAACTTCTCCTTTAAAAGGCTACTGATGATTGCTCATCGACCCATACCTGGCGACTTGCCAGGTAGCTTACGAACCAGCCTGCCGGATAGTTTCGCCGGCAACCCAGAACCTGTCTTTGCACGGCCGCCCCGCCACCCGGGGCTATACCTGCACAATTCGGACCAAAACAAATCTCATGCGATCGGCTACCTACCGGCGGCCGGCTCGCTCCGCCTCAGTGGCCACGATCCGATCGAGGACCGGCGTAATGTAGCGACGAAACTGTTCTGGATTTTCGCTCATCGGGAAATGACCGAGTTGCTCCATGATGGTAACACTGGCGCCCCCGATCGCGGCGGCGGTCCGTATCGTATCTTCCGGCGTGCAGGAGAAATCATACTCGCCGGTGAGCAAGAACAGCGGGCATACTTTAGTATCGATCCTCTCGACTCTTCCCCTCAGATCGCCGTCGACCCGATAGAAATACAGGTCCCCCTTGAACACCCCCGGCCCACCCTGCTTGTAGGCCCATAGCGTCTCGGCCCGGGAGTTCGCCGGGCTTTGGGGCGCCATCAGGCCGGACACCAGCGCGGCGCAGACTTCGCCGCCGTGGACATCGGGGCGGTTCAACCAAGCCGTATCATACCACGGCGCCTGGAAGTCGGCGCCCTCCAATCCGATGAGGGCACGGAATTCGGCGGCATGATCGATCGCCAGATTGAGCACGATGCGGCCGCCGATCGAGCAGCCCATCACCACCGGTCGGTCCAGTTGCAGCGCCCTGCAGAAAGCGCGGATGGTCTGCGTATAGCGCGCGGTCGTAAGCTGATACTCCGTGCCATCCCAGCTTGCCGGCGGGTTCGACTTGCCATGCCAGGGCATGTCGAAGGCGATGATGCGAAATTTCTTCGCGAACTCCTTGTCCGCCAGCAGATGCCGCCACTGCCTTCCATCCGAGCCCGCGGTGTGCAGGCAAACAAGAGGGATGCCCTCACCGCTTTCCTCGAAATAGATGCGGTACATCTCGCCGTCGATGTCGACGTGCACGTAGCGACCGACGATCGGTTCGATCATGCCGTTCATGACACGACCGTTGCGGGTTGCCGCGGCAGCGCCAGCACATCCTTGAAGTACTGCAGATGCGTCATGAATGGATGCAGGTCGCCTTCCAGCACAGCCTCCCCGCGCTTGGTCAACGCCAGCAGGTCGTGGAAACCCGGACGCGGTGCGACCTGCCAATACTCCACCCAGGCCGCAACCGAAGCGCGGTAGGAAAATCGCCAGGATCGCATCAGCACCGGCGCCGGCGTCAGGTCGACGATCCGTCCCTGCCGGATCGAGACGTGAAAGGCATGGTTAATGGGGCCGAGCAGGCATTCGCAATCGAGAAAGCGACCGCGCGCGATCAGGGCCGGCGTATTTTCGAGAAGCGCAGGAATGCAGGCGAACGCCTCGATGATAGCGGCGTCGGTTGCGGTCGAAGCTGAAATCATGGGCTCCAGGCGGGGCTTCCTGCCATGCCGCCATTGGCAGGGATCGGAACCGGTCGTTCCGGCCGGCATATGATGGCCCGAAACAACCTCATCTCGCAAGGCATCCTGTCCTTGAGCTTTCCTTGATTATTGCTTGGTCCGATCTCCATCGACTACCACGGGATACCGGGAAAATTCCGCATCTCGGGATGCCGCAGCGCGGGCCACCGCGGTCAATACGCTTTTCTTCTCAGACGATTTCGTGGAAGATCGACCCCAGGAAAGTAAATAACGCGCCTCGGATCAACGAGGCAGCAAGGGAGCATTTGACATGTCTGGACGTCACTATTTTGGCATCGCTATCGCCGCTGTCGGCATGCTGCTGTCTGCCGTCGCCGGCGCGCAGGAATATCCCACCAAGCCGATCACGCTGATCGTGCCGTGGCCGGCGGGCGGCTCGACCGACATCTCGATGCGCGCGATTGCCGAGAGCGCATCGAAGGTGCTCGGCCAACCGATCGCCATCGACAACAAGGCCGGCGGCAGCGGCACGGTCGGCCCGGCCACCATGGCGGCAGGCGCCAAGCCCGATGGCTATACCCTCGCGCAAATTCCGATCACGGTGTTCCGGCTGCCGCTGATGCAGGACGTCTCCTGGGATCCGGCCAAGGACTTCACCTACATCATCCACCTCACCGGCTACACGTTCGGCGTCACCACCAATGCGGAGTCGCAGTTCAAGTCCTGGCAGGACGTGGTCGACTTCGCCAAGAAAAACCCCGGCAAGGTGACCTATGCGACGCCGGGCGCCGGCACCTCGCTGCACATCGGCATGGAGCAGATCGCGGGCCTTGCCGGCATCAAGCTGACGCAAGTCCCGTTCAAGGGCGGCGCCGAAACCAATGCCGCGGTGCTTGGCCAGCACACGATGCTGCAGGCGGACTCGACGGGATGGCGACCGCTGGTCGACGCCGGCAAGCTGCGGCTCCTGATGGTGTGGACCTCGGCGCGCTCGCCGAACTTCCCCAACGTGCCGACCCTGAAGGAGCTCGGCTATCCCATGGTCTACGATTCGCCGTTCGGTATCGCCGGACCGAAGGGCATGGATCCCAAGATCGTCGCCAAGCTGCACGATGCGTTCAAGAAGGCGCTGGACGACCCGGCGGTGATCGCCACCCTCGCCAAGTTCGACATGGTGCCGAACTACAAGAACACCGAGGACTACAAGAAATTCGTGGTCGAGGTCACCGATTCCGAACGCAAGGTGATCGAGACGCTCGGATTGGGCAAGAAGACGAACTAATCACCGGTCGCGTCCCGGGCGCGATGCAGCGCGTGCGCGTTGCGCTGCGTTCGGGGGACGACCTGAAAGCAATTCAATGAGTAACGACACCAACGTTAAATTCCGCCTCAACAATTCCGAATTGTGGGGCGGACTGATCGGCCTCGCGCTCGGCGGGTTTGTGGTCTGGTCGGGATTGAAGCTGAAGCTTGGCACCATCAACGACCCCGGTGCCGGCTTCGTGCTGTTCTATACCGGGATCCTGATGTGCCTGTTCGCCGCATCGATCATCTTTTCGGCGTTGACCGAAGGTGGGCCGACGCTCGGCTCACGCTGGGAGAACACTCGCTGGACCAAGCCGCTGCTGGTGATCGTCTGCCTGATCGGCTTTTCCTTCGCGCTCAACCCGCTCGGCTTCCTGTTGTCTGCGATACCGCTGATGTTGCTGCTGTTGCGCGTGGTTGATCCGGTGCGCTGGACGCTCGCCATTCCGATCGCCGTGCTGGCTCCGCTCGGCATGTGGTGGGTCCTCAAGCGCCTGCTCCTGATCCAGTTGCCTTCCGGCATGTTCGAGATCGGCTGACCGCACCATGGACACGCTCATCAATGTCGCCCATGGCTTCGGCGTCGCGCTTCAGCCCGTCAACCTGATCTACTGCTTCATCGGCGTCTTCATCGGCACGCTGGTCGGCGTGCTGCCCGGCATCGGCCCGATCTCGGCGATGTCGCTGCTGCTGCCGATCACGCTGTCGGGCACGCCGGAATCCGGCATCATCATGATGGCCGGCATCTACTATGGCTCGATGTATGGCGGCTCGACCACTTCGATCCTCGTCAATATTCCCGGCGAAGCGGCATCCGTCGTTACCTGTATCGACGGTCACCAGATGGCCAAGCAGGGCCGCGCCGGTCCGGCGCTCGGCATCTCCGCCTTCGGTTCCTTCATCGCCGGCACCTTCGCGCTGATCGCGCTGATGCTGATCGCGCCGAAGCTCGCCAGCGTCGCGATCGCGTTTGGACCCGCCGAATATTTCAGCCTGATGGTCCTCGGCCTCGTGCTCCTGACCTTCCTGACGCAGGGCTCGATGGCGAAGGCGCTGCTGATGGCCTGCATCGGTGTCGTGCTCGGTGTGGTCGGCCTCGACAGCATCACCGCGCAACCGCGCCTGACATTTGGCCGGATGGAACTGATCGACGGCATCGGCCTCGTCCCCGTGGTGATGGGCCTGTTCGGCGTCGCCGAAGTGCTGCTCAACACCGAGCAGGCGATCAAGCGCGACGTCATCAATGCGAAGATCACGAACCTGCTGCCGAGCCGGGAGGACTGGAAAGCCAGTGCCGGCCCGATGGCGCGCGGGACGATCATGGGGTTCTTCCTCGGCATCCTGCCGGGCGGCGGCGCGGTGGTGGCGTCGTTCGGGTCCTATGCGCTGGAGAAGCGGCTGTCGAAGACGCCGGAGCGCTTCGGCAAGGGTGCTATCGAGGGCGTGGCGGGTCCCGAAGCCGCCAACAACGCCGCGGCCGGCGGCGCCTTCATTCCGCTGATGACGCTCGGCATTCCGCCGAACGTGGTGATGGCGCTGCTGCTCGGCGCCTTCGTCATTCACGGGCTGCAGCCCGGCCCGCTGATGATCACGCAGAACCCCGGCCTGTTCTGGGGCATCGTCGCCAGCATGTATATCGGCAATCTGATGCTGCTGGTGCTCAATTTGCCGATGATCGGCATGTGGGTGCAACTCCTCAAGCTACCCTACAACATCCTGTTCCCGCTGATCATCCTGTTCACCATCATCGGCGTCTATTGCTCCAGCAACAACGTGTTCGACGTCTACGTGATGATCGCGTTCGGCGTGATCGGCTATTTCATGCGCAAGCTCGGTTATGAACCGGCACCGCTGGTGCTGGCCTTCGTGCTGGGGCCGATGCTGGAAAACAACCTGCGCAAGTCGCTGATCCTGTCGCAGGGCGACCTGATGACCTTCGTCGAGCGGCCGATCTCGGCGGTGTGCCTCTCGTTCGCGGTCGTGCTGCTGATCGGGCCGCTGCTGCCGGCGCTGCGCCGGAAGCGCGAGATGGTGGCGCTGGACGAGGGCGTCTAGCGCCCGGCGCTAGATGGCCTTGACGACCTTGAGCGGATTCGGCCTCGCCGGCTGCGCGATCGCGCGCGCCAGGATCAGCGCTTCCTTCTTGAGCATCTCGGCCAATTCGCCCTCGCGCCGGCGGATGCGGTCGCTGGACGCGCCGACGCTCAACGCCGCCACGACCTGTCCGGTGTCGTCGCGAACCGGCACGCCGACCCCGCCCATGCCGGGAAAGGCGGCATCGAGCAGCACGGTATGGCCGTGCTTCCGCGCCGCGACGATGCGCTCGCGCAGATATTTCGGCGTGATGCGCGGCGACTTCGCCAGCCGCGGCACGATGACTTCGATGATGGCATCGATCTCGGCATCCGGCAGCCACACCATCAGCGCGAGGCTACCGGCGCCGACGCCGAGCGGCCGCCGGCTGCCGATCTGCAGATAGTTCGGCTGCAGCGGATGGCTGCCGACCGAGCGCGCCAGATACAGCGCCTCCACGCCGCTGCGCACGGACAACAGCGCGGTGTCGGCCGATCGCTCGGACACACGCAGCAGGCTCGGCTGCGCCAGTTCGGCGACGTCGACGGTACGGCGCGCGCCGACCGCCATCACCCGTGCCTCCGGGCCGAGTTCATAGGTCTTCGCGCCGGTGACGCGGCTGACAAAGCCTTCCTCGATCAGCGAGCCGAGGATGCGCAGCGTGGTTGCCTTGTTCAGCGAAGTCGCTTCCGCAATCTCCGTCAGCCGCAACGGCGAGTTCTGTGCCAGCACGCGCAGGATCGCGCATACTTTCTGGATGGCGTTGAACTTGTCGGATGATCCGACGGCGGCCGGCGACGGCTTTTTCCTGGCATTGGACGGGCTCATGCGGCGTGGGCCTTCGGCGTGCCCGATCCGAACCGGATGTGTTTCATCGCTGCCTTCCTCCGTGCGGGCTGATCCTAGAGAGAGCGGTCAGCCCGCGACAGAGGGACGTTTCGTCCAGCGATACTCCTGGTCTGATTTATTCGCTGGAACAGCTGCTTTGCGCCTTCCTCATGACAAATATTCCGTCATGCGAACCTCTATCGCGCGCGCGGCATTTCGCCGAGGTCCCAGAACAGGCCCGCCATGATCGCCAGCGCCTCCTCCGTGACCGGCAGCAGGATGTGCTCGTCAGGCGCATGCTGCGAGCAGCCGGGATAGGAATGCGGCACCCAGATCGTGGGCAGGCCAAGCCCTTCGGCAAACACGTCGTTCGGCAGCGAGCCGCCGAAATTCGGCAGGATCGCCGGCGCCTTGCCGGTGGTCTGCCGGATCGAGTCCGCCGTCCAGTTCACCCAGGGGCTGTCGACGTCGGTTCGCGACGCGGCGAAACGCTGCGCGCCGCTGACCTCCACCATCGGAAAACCGTTGGCATGCAAATGCGCCCGCACGGCGTCGACGACCTCCTCGTATCTGGTGCCGACGACGAAGCGAAGCTGCAGCACCGCATTGGCGCGCCCCGGTATAGCGTTGGCAGGCTTGTCGATATTGCCTGACGACATCGCCAGCACTTCCAGCGTGTTCCAGGCAAACAGCCGCTCGGCCGGTGACAACCCCTCCTCGCCCCAGTCTTGCGCCAGCGCCGGCTCGTCCGCGGTGGGTTCGATCCTCACGTCCGCGAGCGCCGCGCGGACGGCGTTCGAGATCCGCGGCGGCTTCAGCGCGTCGAGTTTCATCCGACCCTTGCCGTCGACCAGGCTTGCGATGGCGTTGCAAAGGATGGTCGCGGGATTGGCGAGGACGCCGCCCCAATTGCCCGAATGGTGCCCGCCGTCGCGCAGGTTGACATCGAGATGGATGCGGTTGCCGCCGCGGCAGCCGAGGAAGATGGTCGGCCGGTCGGCCGATAATCGTGGGCCATCGGACGCGAGGAACAGATCGGCCTTCAGTTCGTCGCGATGGGCTTCACAGACCTGCCGCAGATCCGGCGAGCCGATCTCCTCGCCGGTCTCGATGATGAACTTGGCATTGAAGCCGAGCCTGCCGCCGCGCGTCTCACGCACCGCGCGCAAGGCCGCGAGATTGATGCTGTGCTGCCCCTTGTTGTCAGCCGTGCCGCGGCCATAGACGCGCTCGCCTCTGGTCGTGGTCTGCCACGGATCGAGATTGTCGCGCCATTCACCCTCCATGCCCTCGACGACGTCGCCGTGGCCATAGGTGAGGACGGTCGCCAGCGAGGCATCCTCGCGATAGTCAGCCAGCAGATACGGCCCCCTGCCGGTCGGCGATTCGATCAGGCGCGTGGTGAAGTCGAGTTCGGCAAAGGCCGGCTGCAGGTTCTCGACGAGATAGGCGCGCAGCGCCTCGCCCGTCCCCGGATTCTGGCTTTCGGTGCGATAGGCCACCCTGCGACCGAGTTCGGCAAGGAACGCGCCGGAATGGAGATGCTCGCGTACCCTCGCAATCGCGTCGGCTCTATCAGCCATGTTTTTTTGTCCTTCACCCACTGACATTTGCGGCCGCAACCTATCGGGATAGTTCGGCTGCTGGAAGTGGCGCGACATGCCGAATGGGCCTTGCTAAGGCTTGAGGGAATGCTGCAATTTCAGGCAACGGCCCGGCCTTCGATCGGGCAGAAGCAGGGGGAACTCTGCGCGCGTCCGGGACCGTCACCCAATGAAGAAGCAAATTCGACTCAACGCCTTCGCCATGAACTGCGTGGCGCACCAATCGCCCGGGCTCTGGACCCATCCGCGCGACCGCACGCTCGACTACAACCGCCTGCCCTACTGGCTCGACCTTGCGAAGACGCTGGAGCGCGGCCGGTTCGACGGGCTGTTTCTCGCCGACGTGCTCGGCGTCTACGACGTCTACGGCAACGGCCCGGACGCGGCGCTGCGCAATGCCGCGCAGACGCCCTCCAACGAACCGCTGATGCTGATCCCGGCGATGGCCGCCGTGACCAAACATCTCGGCTTCGGTGTCACCAGCAACCTCTCGTTCGAGCCGCCCTACCCGTTTGCGCGCAGGATGTCGACGCTCGATCACCTCACCGAAGGCCGCGTCGGCTGGAACGTGGTGACCGGCTATCTCGACAGCGCGGCCCGCGGCGCCGGCAAGGACAAGCAGACCGCGCATGACGACCGCTACGAGATCGCGGACGAATATATGGAGCTGGTCTACAAGCTCTGGGAGGGAAGCTGGGAGGACGAGGCCGTGCTGCGCGACCGTGCGCGCGGGGTCTTTGCCGATCCGTCCAAAGTCCATCGCATCGCGCACGAGGGGGCGAACTTCAGGCTCAACGCGATCCATCTGAGCGAGCCGTCGCCGCAACGGACGCCGGTGCTGTACCAGGCCGGCACTTCGCCGCGCGGCCGGCAATTCGCGGCCCAGCATGCCGAATGCGTCTTCATGTCGGGCCCGTCGGCCAGGATCATCGGGCCGCGCGTGGCGGCGATCCGCGCGGCGGCCGGCGAGATCGGGCGCAACCCGGCCGAAATCCTGATGTTCAGCATGATGACGATCATTCTCGGGCGCACCGAGGCGGAGGCCGCGGCGAAATACGCTGACTATCGCCGCCACATCAATCCCGAGGGCGCGCTGGCGCTGATGTCGGGCTGGACCGGCGTCGACTTCTCGACCTACGACCTCGACCAGCAGGTGCGCCACGTCCAGAACGACGCGGGGCGCACCGCGCTCGACAACGTCACCCGCGCCGATCCGGACCGGGTCTGGACGGTGCGCGAAGTCGTCGAGCATGTCGGCATTGGCGGCGCCGGGCCGGTCGTGGTCGGCACGCCCGAGAAGGTCGCCGACGACATCGAGGCCTGGTTCGAGCAGACCGACGTCGACGGGCTCAACGTTGCGTTCGCGACCTCGCCCGGCGATTTCGAGGATATCGCCGAGATGCTGGTGCCGGAGTTGACGGCGCGTGGGCGGTACAAGCGCGAGTATGCGGAAGGAACGCTGCGGGAGAAGCTGTTCGGCGCCGGACGCGCACGGTTGGATGAACAGCATCCGGCGGTGCGATACCGCGCCAAGCCCCGGGCGGCGGCCGCGGAATAGAGGCGAGATTTATCAACCGTCATTGCGAGCGGAGCGAAGCAATCCATCGCGCGGCGTGCGGAGAGATGGATTGCTTCGTCGCTATCGCTCCCTTGCGCAAACGCTTCGCGTTTGTCGCAGGCAATGACGAGGATAGACCGCTCCTCAATTCACCGAATTGCTCACCACCACTTCGATTAGCTTCGCGCCGGGGCGCGTGAACGCCGATGACAGCACCGACTTGAGCTGCGAGGGATCCGTCACCTTCGTCGCCTCCAGCCCGAGCGATTTGGCCAAGCCGGTGAAATCCACCGGCGGATCCTTGAAGTCCATGCCGATATAGTTGTCGTCGCCGTGGAAGGCGAGCAGCCGCTGCTTGATGATGCGGTAGCCGCCATTGTTGACGATGACGAAGGTCAGCGGCAGCTTGTGGTTCGCCGCCGTCCACAGCGACT
>LNFM01002171.1_pt1 | contig 43962 bp, 40 predicted proteins | sample 596031 | NCBI WGS metagenome assembly LNFM01 (sample SAMN04254537, study PRJNA301005) | activated carbon metagenome | isolation source: dual media filters at the Ann Arbor, Michigan drinking water treatment plant | place: USA: Ann Arbor
GATAGCCGAAACCGCGCACCGTCCGGATGCGAACGCCGCCGGCCTCGACCTTGGCGCGCAGGCGCGACATGTAGACCTCGATCGCGTTCATCGACAGCTCCTTGTCCCAGTTCGACAGGGCCTGCATCAGGTTTTCCTTGGAAACGACCTGTCCGGCACGCAGCATCAGGTTCTCGAGCACGCTCCATTCGCGGCTGGTCAGGTCGATCGCCTGGCCGTTGAGCGTCGCGCGCCGGGCCACGGTGTCGAGCAGCAGCGGCCCGTTGCGGAGTTGCGGATTCTTGTTGGCCTGGCCGCGGCGCAACAGCGCGCGCACCCGCGCCTCGAGCTCCGGCAGCGCGAACGGTTTCGCCAGGTAATCGTCCGCGCCCATGTCGAGTCCGTGCACCCGGTCCTCGATCGTGTCGCGCGCGGACAGGACGAGGACCGGCACGTATTCCGGTCGCTTGCGCAACCGGCGCAGGACCTCGAAGCCGTCGATGCCGGGCAGCCCGATGTCGAGCACGATCAGGTCGAACCGTTCGCGCAGGAATGCGGCTTCCGCGGCCTCTCCGCTGGGGGCGTGTTCCACGCGCAGCTCTGACTCGGCGAACATCCGTGTCAGTCCATCGGCCAGCGTAGCGTCGTCTTCAACGATCAGGATTTTCACGCGCTCTCCCCGAGCAGTGGCAGTCGAGCCACCGATCATGCGCCTCCAACCTTGCTGCAGCCTTTCGCTCCTGACGCAGGCGGATGATGTCATCCATGTCCTCGCGCAGACCGGCGCGACAAACGAACGCCATTGGTTTGCAAATGGCATGCCCGAAAGGTACGCTGACCCTTTCGTTAGCGAAGTGGTCGGAGTCGTTCAGTGGAATGTCGAAGTAGGTCGAGCCATCGAAGCGTGGCGTTGGCGGGGTTCGTGCTGGCCGTGTGCCTGGCGATGTCGGGGGCCGTGCGCGCCGCGACAGTGACATTACCCGATGCGCTCGGCATGGCCGAACGCAACAACGCATCGCTCCAGGCCGTGATCGCCCGCCAGGATGGCGCGCGGGCTGCAACCGTCACCGCACGCCAGTTGCCCAACCCGGACCTGGACGTCATTGCCGGACCGGTAAGGCCTCGCGGGCCGGGCGGACCGGATGGCCATGCACTAGGATTCACGTTCGCACAGCCGCTCGATTACGCAGGCGTTCGCGCGGTGCGCGCCCAGGTCGCCGACCTTGGCAGCGAAAGTGCCGAGGCTGCGGTTCGTACCCTGCGGCGCGCGCTCTATGCCCGGGTAAAGGTGCTCTTCTTCCAGGTGCTGCAACGGCAGGAGCAGCTGCGGATCGCGGAAGAGGAACTGCTTGCCCTGCAGCAGATCCGGGACCGGGTGAACCTGCGCGTGCAGCTCGGGGAAGCGCCACGGCTCGACCTGATCCGGGCCGACACCGAGGTGCTGAACGCGCGGCGCAACCGTGATTCGTCGATGGTGCGGGTAGAGCAGTCGCGCGGGTCCCTTGCCGTGGTGATCGGCATGCCCGAGGGCCAGTCGCTGCGCGTGGAGGGCGTGCTGCCCGCGCTGACTTCATTGCCTTCCCTGTCCGACTTCCGCGAGCGCGCGCTGCGCAGCAACCCGGAACTCGTCCAGCTCGAAGCCGAGCAGCGCCGGGCCCGGGCGCGGGTCGAACTCGAACAGAAGCTGCGGACGCCGCAGGTGCGGGTGCTCGCCGGCCACGACGTCGAACCCGACCAGACGCGCTGGCGGCTCGGGCTGTCCATCCCGCTGCCCCTGTTCAACCAGCGCCAGGGACAGATCCTCGAGGCACAGGCCGAAGCGTCCGTCGCAGATGCACAGTTCCTCGCGCGCCGGCAGCAGCTGCTCGGCGAACTCGACTTCGCGCTCGCGGGCTTCTCGATCGCCCGCCAGCAGGTGGATGCCTTCGAGGGCGGGTTGATCCGCCAGGCGGAACAGACGGTCCGCGTCGCCGAGGCGGCCTACCGCTTCGGGGAGCGCGGGATCATCGATTTCCTGGACGCCCAGCGCACCCTGCGCGGCGTTCGCCAGGAATACATCAACGCGCTGTACGAGGCGCGCTACGCGCTGATCGAAGTCGAGCGGCTCGTCGGCGTCGACGTGCTGGGAGGAGTCAAATGAGCATCCGGAGCCGGGTACGGTGGTCGAAGCTGGCCGCGCTGCTGCTCGCGGTGGCGGGCGTGTCCGCGCTGTCGGGCTGCGGCAAGGAAGCGGCCAAGCCGGCACCGGCAGCGGCGCCTGCCCGCGACGCGTCGCAGGTGAAGGTCGACGCCGAACTGCTGAAGCGGATACAGGTCGCCCCGGTGGTGCCGGTCGAGATACAGGAGTATTTCCGTGTCGCCGGCAGCGTGCAGGGCGCATCGGGTCCTCGGTCACCGGACGCATCACCGATGCCCCGGGGGCGCTCGGCCTGAACGTGCGTTCCGGACAGACGCTGGCGACCCTCGACAGCGCCGAACTGGCTGCCGCCCAGCGCAACTTCCTGAAGGCAGGCCTCGACCTCGAGCTGGTGCAACGCGCGGTCGAACGGGCCCGGCTGCTGGTGAATGCAGACGTGATCGGCTCGGCCGAACTGCAGCGCCGCGAGAATGAACAGTTCTCCGCCGAGGCGGAGCTGCGCACCGCGCGTGGCAACCTGCTCCTGCTCGGGATGAGCGGGTTGGCGATCGAACGGCTCGAGAACACGCGAGCGATCAGCCCGGTCATTTCCATCACGTCGAAACTGTCGGGTACCGTGATCGAGCGCCGGGTGACGGTCGGCCAGGTGGTGCAGCCTGCCGACCTGCTGTTCACCGTAGCCGACCTGTCGCAGGTCTGGGTGGTGAGCGAGGTGCCGGAAGAGCAGGCGTATGCCGTGCGCATGGGCGATGCGGTCGAGGTCGAGATCCCGGCGCTGCGCGACCGCAGGCTGTCCGGCAAGGTGACGTTCATCGGCAACACGGTCAATCCTGAAACGCGCACGATCACCGTTCGCACCGTGCTCGCGAACGACGACCGGTCGATCAAGCCGTCGATGCTGGCGACGATGTCGATCCGCGAGCCGATGCGCCGCGCGCTGGCGGTGCCGGCGGGCGCGGTGGTGCGCGACGGGAATCGCGACCATCTGTTCGTGCAGGTGAGGGCAGACCTGTTCCAGTTGCGTCCGGTGACGCTCGGTCCGGAGAGCAACAACGGCCTGCGCCCGGTGCTGGGCGGCATCACCGGCGGCGAGAAGGTGGTCGTCGATGGTGCCTTCCACCTGAACAACGAGCGTAACCGCCAATGATCGAATCGATCATACGTGCGAGCCTTCAACAGCGGCTCGTGTTGCTGGTGGTGTTCATCGCGCTGGGCATCTTCGGTGCGCGCTCGGTGCAGCAGCTGTCCCTCGACGCGTTCCCGGACGTCACCAACATCCAGGTGCAGGTGGCCACGGAGGCGCCCGGCCGGTCGCCCGAGGAGGTCGAGCGGTTCGTGACCGTCCCGATCGAGATCGCCCTGACCGGCCTGCCCGGGCTGCGCGAGATGCGCTCGCTGAACCGCGCCGGCCTGTCGCTGATCACGCTGGTGTTCACCGATGCAACGGACGTCTACTTCGCGCGCCAGCTGGTCCTCGAGCGGCTCATCGAGGTGCAGTCCCGCATGCCCAAGGGAACGGTTCCGGTGCTCGGGCCGGTGTCGACCGGGCTGGGGCAGGTCTACCAGTACACGCTGGAGCGCGCGGACGACGGCCGGCGCGCGCTCACGCGAGAAGAGCTCACGGAGCGGCGCATCGTGCAGGACTGGGTGGTGCGGCCGATGCTGCGCGGCATCTCCGGCGTGGCCGAAGTCAACTCGCATGGCGGCTATGTGCGGCAGTACCAGGTGCTGGCAGACCCCCAGCGGATGCGCGGCCTGAACGTCCACCTGGCCGAGATCTACAGCGCGCTCGAGCGCAACAACGCGAACAGCGGCGGGGGGATTCTTCCGCGCGGCGCCGAGCAGTACCTGATCCGCGGGGTGGGTCTGGTGCGCACGCTGGAGGACATCGGCAACATCGTGATCAAGGAGGTGCGGGGAACCCCGGTGTTCCTGCGCAGCGTCGCGACGATCACGCTCGGCGAAGAGGTCCGCGTCGGTGCGGCGGTCAAGAACGGCGACACCGAGGCGGTCGCCGGCATCGTGATGATGATCCGGGGCGGCAATGCGCGCGACGTCGTCACCCGGGTGAAGGAGCGGGTCGAGCAGATCAACGAACAGGACCTGCTGCCCGGCGGGCTGAAGATCGTGCCGTTCTACGACCGGACCGAGCTGGTCGATGCGGCGCTGCTCACGATGGTGAAGGTGCTGCTCGAGGCGATCGTGTTCGTGGTGATCATCCTCGTCGTGTTCCTCGGCGACATACGCTCCAGCCTGATCGTGGTCGCGACGCTGCTGCTCACGCCGCTGTTCACCTTCATGGTGATGAACCAGTACGGCATATCCGCCAACCTGATGTCGCTCGGCGGCCTGGTGATCGCGATCGGCCTGATGGTGGACGGATCGGTGGTGGTGGTCGAGAACACCTTCAAGCGGCTGGGCGAAGCCCGCGATTCCGGTGAGAACCGGCTGCGCATCGTGCTCCGCTCGGCGAGCGAGGTAGGCGTGCCGGTGGTGTTCGGCGTGGGCATCATCATCGTGGTGTTCATGCCGTTGCTGACGCTGACCGACATGGAAGGCAAGATGTTCGGGCCCCTGGCGCAGGTGATCGGCATCGCGCTGGCGATCTCGCTGGTGCTCTCGCTCACCCTGACGCCGATCCTGGCCTCCTACATGCTCAAGGGCGGCGCAGACCACGACACCTTCCTGATCCGGTTGATCAAGCCGGGTTACCTGCGCGTGCTCGACTGGTCGGTCGACCACGTGAAGGCCGTGGTCGGGGTCGCGATCCTTCTCCTGGTGGCCGCGGGCGCGGCGTTCCCGTTCCTCGGCACCGCCTTCGTGCCGGTGATGCAGGAAGGCTCGGTCACGCCGCAGATCATCCGCGTGCCCTCGGTTTCACTCGAGGAATCGGTGCGCACCGAGTTCGAGGCGATGAAGCTGGTCTCGCAGGTGCCCGGCGTGAAGATGGTCGTCTCGATGCTGGGTCGCGGCGAGAGTCCGGCCGATCCGGCAGGAATGAACGAGTCGGGGCCGGTCGTGAGCCTGCTGCCCAAGGCCGAGCGGCCGGAGGGCTTCAAGCTGCAGTCGGACATCGAACGGAAGATCCGCGAGGTGCTCTCGGTGCTGCCCGGGGTGCAACTGGTGATGAGCCAGCCGATCCAGGAGCGGGTGGACGAGATGGTGACCGGCGTGCGTTCGCAGGTCGCGATCAAGCTGTTCGGCACGGACCTCGAGGTGCTGCGCCAGAAGAGCGAGGAGATCGCGCGGGTGCTGAACGGGATCCCGGGCACGCGCGACCTCCGGCTGGACCGGGTCAGCGGGCAGCCCTACCTGACCATCGACATCGACCGCTCCGCGATCGCCCGCTACGGAATCAACGTCTCCGACGTGCATGACGTGATCGAGACCGCGATCGCAGGCCGGCAGGCGACCGAGGTGTTCGAGGGCGAGCGGAGGTTCGGCGCCGTCGTGCGCTACCCGGAGGCCTACCGCAACAGCGTCGAGGCCATCGGCAACATCCTGTTCACGTCGCCCAACGGCGCGATGGTGCCGCTGAAGAGCCTGGCCACGATCCAGCTGGTCGACAGCGCGCCGGTGATCTCGCGCGAATCGGGACGGCGCCGGATCGTCATCGGCTCGAACGTCGCCGGGCGCGACCTTGGCGGGTACGTGGCCGAGGCGCAGGCGCGCATCGCGGAGAAGGTCCAGCTGCCCGAGGGTTACACGCTCGAGTGGGGTGGCCAGTTCGAGAACATGGAACGCGCGCTCGGGCGCCTGTCGGTGATCGTGCCGATCACGGTCGGGGTGATCTTCTTCCTGCTGTTCATCCTGTTCAAGTCGGTCAGGTATGCCGCGCTGATCATCCTGGTGCTGCCGTTCGCCTCGCTTGGCGGTATCTTCGGGCTGCTGATCTCCGGCGAGTTCCTGTCCGTGCCGGCGTCGGTGGGCTTCATAACGCTATGGGGCATAGCGACGCTCAACGGGGTGGTGCTGGTCGAATACATCAAGCACCTGCGGAACGAGGGGCTCGAGGTGCGCGATGCGGTGATCGAGGGCTGCAAGGCCAGGCTCAGGCCGGTGCTGATGACCGCATCGGTGGCGATGCTGGGCCTGATCCCGATGCTGTTCGCGACCGGGCCGGGATCGGAAGTGACCCGGCCCCTCGCGGTCGTGGTGATTTCCGGACTGATCACCTCGACGCTGCTGACGCTGGTGGTGGTTCCATCGTTGTTCAAGTGGTTCGACGAAAAGCCGATCGAGGCGTGACGCGCCCGGGCGGCATCGATGGGGCAGCCGGCCTTGGGCCCGGATGCTTCCGGAAGGGAGGGACAATGAGGGAAATCAAGGCGATCCTGCGGCCGGCACGACTGGATCGGGTACGCGATGCGCTGCGCAGGCTTCCGGGATTCCCGGGCATGAACTTCACCAAGGTCGAGGGTTGCAGCCGCTTCCCGTCCGGCCAGAACGCGCGCAACCCGAAGGAGGCGCTGACCGAGTTCTCGAGCAAGATCCGCATCGAGATGGTCTGTCCCGACGAGATGGTCGAGCCGATCGTGCGCGTGATCGCCGAGCAGGCTTTCACCGGGCAGACGGGCGACGGCCTCGTCTGGGTCACGGACGTGGCGTACCGGGTGCGCGTCGTCGAGAAGGACGCCGACCTCGCGGCACTCTCCGCGCAACGCGCGGCCGCCGCTGCATCGCCGGGCTCTGCCTGACGAGGCCTGCGCGCCGGGGGCAGCGGTGGATGTCGCTGGCAGGGTGGGGCGCAGGAAGCCGCCGGGGGACGGCACGGCCGTCAGTGGCGGGTCGTGCTCCCCTGGGAACGCGTCCCGCCGGTGAACAGCTGCGCCGCATCGACCGGGTCGAAGCGGTAGGTGCGGTTGCAGAAATCGCAGGTGACCTCGACATGCCCCCGCTCGGCAAGCACGGACTCGACTTCTTCCGCGCCGAGCATGGTGAGCATCGACTCGACCCGTGCCCTTGAGCACGAACAGCGGAAGGCGAGCGGCTGGGGCTCGAACAGGCGTACATCTTCTTCATGGAACAACCGGCGCACGACGTCGGCCGGCGCCAGCCCGAGCAGTTCAGAGGCCTCGACGGTGCCTGCCAGCATGCGTAGGCGGTCCCAGCGATCGACATCGTCGTCTGCCGCTTCGGGCAACCGCTGCAGCAGCAGGCCCCCGGCACGGGTGCCATCCGCCGATACGGTGAGCGAGGTCTCGATCTGCTCCGAATGCTGCATGTAGTGCATCAGCATCTCGGCCACGCTGTCCCCGACGACCTCGACCACGCCCTGGTAGCTTTGCGAACCGTCCGGCTGGATCAGCGTGATGGCGCAGCGCGCGTCGCGCAGCAGCTCGGCGAAGCCGGCTTCCTCCGGGAGCCCGTCCCATTTCGCGGTGGCACGCAGCGTGCCTGCGCTCGTGCATTCCACCACCAGCAGCTGCAGTGCGCCGGTGCCCTGCACCTGCATCAGCATCGCGCCGTCGAACTTGAGCGTCGCCGACAGCAGCGCGCTGGCCGCCATCATTTCGCCGAGCAGGGTCTGCAGGAGCGGGGGATACGCATGCCGCTCCAGCACCGCACGCCAGGTGGCATCGAGTTGGACGATCTCGCCGCGGATCGGCGCGCCTTCGAACAGGAATCGACGGATCGAATCGGACATGCGAGTGCCTCAGTGCGTTGGGTCGCCGATCGCGGCACGGGTGCCGGGCTGGTGCTCCGGAACCAGCACCAGCGCGGCGAGCGGGGGCAGTTTCACCCACAGGGAAGCCCGCTGGCCGGACCACGGCTCCGGGGTCGCGTCCACGTAGCCACCGTTGCCGAGGTTGCTGCCGCCATAGAGCGCCGAGTCGCTGTTCAGGACTTCGCGGTAGCGTCCCTGCTGCGGCACGCCCAGGCGGTGGGCCATCCGGGGTACCGGCGTGAAATTGAGTGCGACCACCATGTGGCGCCCGGTCCGCGTCCGGCGGATGAAGGTCAGCACCGACTGCTCGGAATCGTTGCAGTCGATCCATTCGAAACCGCCGGACTCGAAGTCGAGCTGGTGCATCGCAGGCTCGTCCCGGTACAGTCGGTTCAGGTCGCGCGCGAGCGCCTGCACGCCCTGGTGCCAGTGCAGCGACAGCAGCTGCCAGTCGAGTTCGCGCTGCGAATCCCATTCGCGGCCCTGGCCGAATTCGTTGCCCATGAAGGACAGCTTGCGGCCGGGCGTGGTCGACTGCAACGCGAGCAGCAGGCGCAGCCCGGCGAAGCGCTGCCAGTCGTCGCCCGGCATCCGGTCGAGCAGGGAACGCTTGCCGTGGACCACCTCGTCGTGCGAAAGCGGCAGCACGAAGTTCTCGGAATAGGCATAGAGCTGGCCGAAGGTCAGCTGGTGGTGGTGGTAGCGCCGGTGCACCGGGTCGAGCCGCAGGTACGACAGCACGTCGTGCATCCAGCCCATGTTCCATTTCATCGAGAAACCGAGGCCGCCCAGCCAGGTCGGGCGCGACACCATCGGCCAGGAGGTCGATTCCTCGGCGATGGTCAGGGCCCCGGGGAACTCGCCGTGAACCATCGCGTTGAGCTCGCGCAGGAACGCGATGGCGCCGAGGTTCTCGCGGCCGCCGAAGCGGTTTGGCAGCCACTGGCCGGGTCCGCGCGAGTAGTCGAGGTACAGCATCGAGGCGACCGCGTCCACGCGCAAGGCATCGAAGTGGAACTCGGACAGCCACCATGCGGCCGAGGACAGCAGGAAGCTGCGCACCTCGTTGCGTTCGAAGTTGAACACGCAGGTGCCCCAGTCGGGATGCAGGCCCAGCCGTGGGTCGTCGTGTTCGTACAGTGCAGTGCCGTCGAAACGCGCGAGCGCGAAGGGATCGTTCGGGAAGTGCCCCGGCACCCAGTCGAGGATCACGCCGATGCCGGCGCGGTGGCAGGCGTCGACCAGGAACTTCAGGTCGTCCGCGCTGCCGAAGCGGGAGGTCGGCGCGAAGTAGCCGACGCTCTGGTAGCCCCAGGATTCATCCAGCGGATGCTCGGTCAGCGGCAGGAATTCGATATGCGTGTAGCCCATGTCGAGTGCATAGGGCAGCAGCGTGCCGGCAAGCTCCCGGTACGAGTAGAACCGGCCGTCGGGGTGGCGTCGCCATGATCCGGCATGCACCTCGTAGATGTTCATCGGCTGTTCCAGCCACGAGGCATTCGCACGCCGTTCCATCCACGCCGCGTCGTCCCATGCGTGGCTGCTGCGTGCCGGCGTGAGGCTGGCATTGCCCGGGCGTACCTCGCAGGCGCGGCCGTACGGGTCGCTGCGGGTGAACACGGCGCCGGTGTCGCGGTTGCGGATCTCGTAGCGGTACATCGCACCGACCGGAAGGTCGGGAAGGAACAGCTCCCAGACGCCCGATGCGCCGCGCGGCCGCATCGGGTGCACCGTGCCGTCCCACTGGTTCCAGTCTCCGACGATGCTCACCCGCTCGGCGTTGGGCGCCCACACGGAAAAGCGATAGCCGGGCACGGCGCCCTCTGGCGCGAGCGCGCAGCCGAGCGTGCCCCAGGCCTGGGTCAGCCGTCCCTCGTTGAACAGGTAGAGCTCGTCATCCGAGATCTGTGCGGCGAACGAGTAGGGATCGTGCCACTCGCGCTGCATGCCGTTGTCGAACGCTGCGCGCAGGCGGTAGGGCCATGCAGGGGCGCAGGTGCCGCGCCATTCGAACAGGCCACGGGGGTCGATGCACACCAGCGCCACCGGCGAGGCCGCTGCGCCAGCCGGGGCGGACACGGTGGCAGCGGGACCCTCGGCTGGCGCAGCCTCCAGCCAGACCTCGCTCGCCCGCGGTTCGTACACCCGCAACACCCAGCCCGGGCCGTCGGGGTGCAGGCCCAGCCAGCCGAACGGATCGTGAAGCCGACCCTCCAGCAGCCGCTCGAACGGCCCATCCAACATTTCGTTGACTTGCGTCGGGAGGTCGTGTCTCATGGGTCGCGCTAGCATACAGCAGCCAACCGACCACCCACCATGCCGGTCACCCCCGAGAACCGAGAACAGGCCGCCGCCGCGATCGCGATGGCGGACGGTGCGTCGAATCCGCGCTTCGTGAGCCAGCTCACGAAGAACGCGTTCGCGCTGATCCTCGCCGGTGGCCGCGGGTCTCGCCTCAGGCAGCTCACCGACTGGCGCGCGAAGCCCGGGCTCGCGTTCGGCGGCAAGTTCAAGATCATCGACTTCGCGTTGTCCAACTGCGTCAACTCCGGCGTGCGCCGCATCGGCGTCGCGACGCAATACAAGTCGCACAGCCTGATCCAGCACATCCAGCGCGGCTGGAGCTTCCTCGATGGCCGGTTCGACGAGTTCGTGCAGCTGCTGCCGGCGCAGCAGCGGGTGGAGGAGGCGTGGTACCGGGGTACCGCCGACGCGATCTTCCAGAACCTCGACATCCTGCGCGAGCATGCGCCCGAGCACGTGCTGGTGCTCGCCGGCGACCACATCTACAAGATGGACTACGGCAAGCTCCTGGCTTGGCACGTGAGTCGCCAGGCCGACCTGACGGTGGCCTGTGTCGAAGTGCCGAGGCTCGAGGCGCGCGGATTCGGCGTGATGCATGTCAACGAAAACGACCGCGTCACCGGCTTCTTCGAGAAGCCGGACGATCCACCGTCGATCCCGGGCGATCCCGATCATGCCCTGGCCAGCATGGGCGTGTACGTGTTCAACGCCGCCTTCCTGTACGAGCAGGTGATCCGGGACGCCGACGAGCCGAGGTCGACGCACGACTTCGGCAACGACATCATCCCGCACCTGGTGCCGCGCTACCGCGTGTTCGCGCACCGGTTCGCCGACAGCTGCGTGCGCGAGCCGGGCGAGGCGCCGTACTGGCGGGACGTCGGCACGATCGATGCCTTCTGGGAAGCCAACCTCGAGCTGACACGCGTCACGCCGGCGTTGAACATGTACGACAGCCACTGGCCGATCTGGACCTACCAGGAACAGCTGCCCCCGGCGAAGTTCGTCTTCGACGAAGCCGACCGGCGCGGCATGGCCGTCGATTCCCTGATTTCCGGCGGCTGCATCATCAGCGGTGCGCTGGTTCGCGGTTCGCTGCTGTACTCCGGCGTTCATGCGCATTCCTACTCGTCGGTCGAGCAGTCGGTGCTGCTGTCCGGCGTCGATGTCGGCCGGCATGCGAAGCTGCGCCGGGTGGTCGTCGACGAAGGTGCACGCATCCCGGAAGGCATGGTGATCGGGTACGACGCCGAGGAAGACCGCAGGCGCTTCCATGTGTCCGAGGGCGGCGTGACGCTGGTCACCGCCGAGATGCTGGGCCAGCAGCAGCGCCGCGTGCGCTGACCGGTCGATGGTGAAGCGACTCGACCTCGTGCTGTTCTGGCACATGCACCAGCCTGACTATCGCGATCCAGCGACCGGCGAGTGCATGTTGCCCTGGGTGTACCTGCATGCGCTGAAGGACTACAGCGACATGGCCGCCCACCTCGAGCGGCATCCGTCGATGCGGGCGGTGGTCAACTTCGTGCCGGTGCTGACCCGGCAGGTCGACGACTACCTCGACCAGTTCGCGCGCAACGCGTTCCGCGACCCGCTGCTTCGTGCGCTGGCGGTCGAGGACGCGTCAGTGCTGTCCGCCGGCGACCGCGCGCAGGTGCTCGACCTCTGTTTCCGCGCGAATCCGAGGACGATGATCGAGCCCTTCGCCGGGTTTTCGCGGCTGGCCGAGCTGCATCGCCGCTGCACCGCTGACGGACTCGACCTCACCGCCTACCTGTCCGACGAGTACGTGACCGACCTGGTGACCTGGTACCACCTGGCCTGGACCGGCGAGACGCTGCGCCAGGAGCAGCCACTGCTGCGCAGGCTGTTGGCCCAGGGATCCGGCTTCGGCCTTGCCGAGCGGCGCGCACTGCTGTCGCTGATCGGCCTCGAACTCGAGCGGGTCATGCCGCGCTGGAAGGCGCTGGCGGAACGCGGGCAGGTCGAACTGTCCACCACGCCCGACTGCCATCCGCTGGCCCCGCTGATGTTCGACTTCACCGTCGCCCGTCAGACGCAGCCGCGTGCGGACCTGCCGCAGTCCGGTGCATATCCCGGCGGTGCCGCGCGGGTGGCGGCACACATCGATCGCGCCTTCCTCGAGCATGAGGCACGCTTCGGGGCACCGCCGGCCGGCACCTGGCCGGCGGAGGGCGCATTGTCCCCGGCCGTGGTCGACGCGCTCGCGGCCCGGGGCAGTCGCTGGGCGGCCAGCGGTGAAGCAGTGCTGATGAACAGCCTCGGGCTGGCGGGCGAGGCGCTGCCCGACCGGGCCACCGCGCTGTACACGCCCTACCGGATGCCCGGCGCGCCATCCATGCGCCTGTTCTTCCGCGACGATCGGTTGTCGGACCTGATCGGCTTCGACTATTCGCGCCGCCACAGCGGGGAGGCGGCCGCGCAGTTCGTCGCCGAACTGGAGGCCATCGCGGCCAGCTGGACCGGCGCCACGCCGCCGGTGGTCAGCGTCATGCTAGACGGCGAGAACGCATGGGAGCATTTCCCGTACAACGGCCACTATTTCCTCGACGAGCTGTACCGGCGACTGTCCTCGCATCCGGTGATCCGTCCGACCACCTTCGCCGAACTGATCGAGCGCGACGTGCCGACGGCGGAGCTGCAGACGCTGTGTGCGGGCAGCTGGGTCTACGGAGACCTGGCGACCTGGATCGGCGCACCCGAGAAGAATCGCGCCTGGGAGCTGCTGGTCGAGGCGCGCCTGGCCTTCCTGCGCGTCGCCGACGGGCTGCCCGAGGCGGCCCGGATCGAGGCGACCCGGCGGTTGTCGATCTGCGAAGGCTCCGACTGGTTCTGGTGGTTCGGCGACTACAACCCGCAGCAGACCATCGCGAGCTTCGATTCGCTGTTCAGGCTGCATGTCGCGCGCCTGTACGAATCGCTCGGCCTGCCGGTGCCGGCAGCGCTGTCGCAACGCATCCACGGATCCGGTGCGGGCGGCGAGGCCGAAGGTGGCGGATCGATGCGCCGCAGCTCCAGCGGCTGATGGCTGCCCGGACTGCTGCCTGGCCGGTCCATGGGCGACCGCGACCGGGGGTGGCGCGAGCCGCCGGGCGTGCTCAGCGGGCTGTCGCTGGCGTGGCCTCGCGCCGGTAGAGCCGGTACAACTCCTTGCGATCGCCCGGTCGAGCCCCTTCCCAGAGTTTCACCCAGGTTTCGCCGAAGGGTTCCCGGTCGCGCGCCCAGCCCTGCCAGAGCAGCAACTCGCATTCGTGCAGGGCAGGCGGCACGCGTTCGATGCGCCGGGTCTTCACGCCCGCGAAATAGTGCAGGAGCGCCCGCTGGCTCTCGCCGAGATTCTGGCTGGCCATGCAGCCGTAGGCAGCAGGCACGTGCGGCTTCATCTCGTCGATCATGCCGCGATAGCTCTTGCCGTGGTCGATGAAGGACAGGAAGAACAGGTTGGTGAGCACCCAGAACAGCGTGAGCCCCGAGGCCCAGTTGATGATCGCACGACGGTTCGAGCGTCCGACGCGCCACACCAGCCCGATCCAGAAAAGGGTCGCGGCGGCACCGATGGCCAGCACCACCGGATCGAAGTACGGGACGAATCCGGGATGCAGGTCGGACAGCCGCACGGACAGGCGCGCCGGCCAGCCGGTCATCAGGGCGATGTATGCAGTCCAGAGCACCAGCGCGAGCAGCCCGAAGGTCATGATGCCGAACCAGTCGAGGAAGTTGGCCGCGCTGCGCTTGAGTGCATCGATCGATGCGGCTGCCAGGAGCGACAACGGCAGCAGCATCGGCATCGCGTAGAGTTCGCGCGCATCCGCCGACACCGACAGCGCCACGAAGGTCACCAGGAACACCAGCACCGGCAATTGCAGCTGGGGCGTGACCCAGGCCTCGCGTCCGCGCTGCCAGAGCACCCAGGCGGCCAGCGGCAGGGCAGGCCAGGCATACCAGAGAAGCATGACGAAGTACTCGCCGGGTGCGGACTCGGTACTGAGATCGTCCAGCCCGAGGAAGCGTCCGAAATTGTTGACCCAGAACCATTCGCTGAACAGTTCCGGCGAGCGCGCGTGCAGCGCCAGCGGCCAGGCCGACAGCCAGGGGAGGACCGCGACGAAGGCTGCGGCCAGCACCACCAGATGGGCACGCCGCCGCCAGCTCGAGAACAGCAGCGGCAGAAGCAGCGCGCACAGGCCCAGCAGGGCGGGGGCGAACAGCCCCTTGGCCATGAAACCCAGCCCTGCGCCGGTGCCCAGGGCGATGCCGGCCAGTGCGGGCCTGCGGAGGCTCAGGCACAGCCCGTACAGGCCGATCGCGAGCCCGGCCAGGAGCGCCGTTTCCGTGATCATCTGGTGCGCGCGGATCAGCAGGCCTACGCAGCCGATCAGCGCGAGCGGGGCTACCCAGCCATGCTCGCGCCCGTACAGTTCCCGGGCGGCCAGCGATACGAAGGCGAGCGCGATCGACATGTAGAACCCGGCAGCCAGCCGCGCCGCATCGTGCAGGTCGAACACCCCGCCGAGCAGCATCGCGAAGCCTGCCGCGGTGAGGACGAACACGGGCGGCTTGTCGAGGAACGGCTCGCCGGCCAGGGTGGGCACCACCCAGTCGCCGGTCTGCAGGATGTGCAGCACCAGCCCGAAGGTGTATGCCTCGTCGGGTTTCCACGGATCGTGCGGGAGCAGCCCGGTGAACACCCAGACGATACAGAGCGCGAGGGTGTACGCCGCGTGCAGGCGCAGGTGCGGCTGTGCGGCCGGGACGCCGGGGTTCGCGGACAGGCGGAAGTCAGAGGCCATTCGGGACGCAGCCAGTGCCGGGAACGGACGCCTCACCCGGGACCAGGACCGGACCCCGGGCATCCCGCTTCATGCGGCCAGCGGGCCGGCCTGGTGCCAGGGGCCCTGTGCCGCGCGCGGCGGCAACGTCCTGCCGGAAGCGGTGCGGGTGGATGGATGCGCGGCAGCCGGTGCCGCGCAGCGCATCAGGCCGCTTTCTTGGCGTACTTCTGGCGGAACTTCTCGACGCGACCGGCGGTATCGAGGATCTTCTGCTTGCCCGTGTAGAACGGGTGGCATGCGGAGCAGACCTCGACCTGCAGGTCTTTTGCCAGCGTCGAACGCGTCTTGAAGCTGTTGCCGCAGCTGCACGTGACGTTGATCTCGGCGTAGACGGGATGGACTTCGGCTTTCATGGAGATGCCCTTCGTTGGTATTGCCGGAACCGCAGCGGCCCGGTCGGCAAGGCATGCCCCGCCGGAAAACCGCGAATGATAACAGGGGCATAGGCTTTTCACCAACCCCCGGATGCAAATCCGGCTGGCCGAACGTTCATTCGCCGGACAGGGCGTGCAGGCCGCCGCGGCGGGGGGCCGTCTGGCCAGGCCCTAGAGGTGGCTGTCGATGAACGCGGTCAGCTGCGACTTCGACATCGCGCCCACCTTGGTCGCCTCGACGGCGCCGCCCTTGAACAGCATCAGCGTCGGGATGCCCCGGACGTTGTAGCGGGTCGGCACGCCGGAGTTCTGGTCTATGTTGACCTTCGCGATCTTCAGGCGCCCGGCATATTCGCCGGCGACATCGTCGAGCACGGGTGCGATCAGCTTGCAGGGGCCACACCATTCCGCCCAGTAGTCGACCAGCACGGGGGTCTCGGACTTGAGGACGTCATGTTCGAACGTGGCATCGCTGACGTGGAGGATCTGATCGCTGCTCATGGGGGCAACCTCGTTGCGGTAAGTACACTGAATGGAAAGGGAAAAGGGCCCTCCCGGCATCCCCTCGAAGGCGTCCGGGACGGCTGCCGCCTGCGCGGCCGGGACCTTTCGGGGCCGGGGCGTGGTGCGGCATTCCAATGGGGGGAAGCGTAGCCGAAAAACGCGTCGGCGCGTGCACCTGGCGCGCAGGCACCCGGGCGTGGTCCGGTGCAGCCGGTCGCTGATAACATACGGGCCTGTCGAAGCACAGTTCAGAGAGAGGATCGTTGCACCATGGCTTATGTCGTCACCGAAAGCTGCATCAAGTGCAAGTACACCGACTGCGTCGACGTGTGCCCGGTGGATTGTTTTCGGGAGGGGCCGAACATGCTCGTGATCGACCCCGACGAGTGCATCGATTGCACCCTGTGCGTCGCCGAATGTCCGGTCGAGGCGATCTTCGCGGAAGACGACGTGCCGGACGGCCAGCAGGACTTCATCAAGCTCAATGCCGAGCTGGCCAGGGAATGGAAGCCCCTGATCGAGAAGAAGGATGAACTGCCCGGGGCGGACGAGTTCTCGAAGGTCAAGGCGAAGCGGCAGTTCCTCGAGCGCTGAGCAAGGACCTGCCGCGGCCTCCCGTGCCCCCGTCACGCGGCATGAGCGGGGCTGGCGGCAGCGGCCCGCACGGCGGGCAGCCGGAGCGGGTGCGCGCCCCGTTCTCGGGATTCGTCGAGCACGCCGCGCGGATGATCGTCGAGCGCAACCGCGCGCGCTGGCCTGACCTGTCCGGCCTGCTGGTGCTGGTGCCGGACCTGCACGGCGTCGGAGATCTCGCGCGGGCGCTCGCCGTCGCCGGCGGCGGCGGATTGCTGCTGCCCCGGATCACCACGCTCCATGCGCTCGCTTCAGCGGCGCCACTGCGGTTGCGCATCGTGCCGCAGTCGGTGCGCGAAGTGGATCTCTATGCGGCGCTCGCCAGGCGCGAGCCGTTCTCCGGTTCCGATGTATGGGCGCTCGCGTCGGAGCTGGTCGCGCTGTTCGACCGGATGACGCTCGCGCGCAGCCCGGTGGCGCAGGACCTCGAGGTGTTCACGACGACGCTGCGCGAGGCCTACAGCGCCGGACGCAATCGCGCGCTGGAGTACGAGGCGGCGCTGGTGCACGAGCTCTGGTGGGCGCAGCTGGCCAGGGCCGGCGAGGGCGGCCTGCCGCGCAAGCGGGGCGGCCGCGGCGCGCCGCTTGCGGTCGATGCTGCCACCGCGCTGTCGCTTCGGCTGGCGGCGATCGTCGAATCGATCGATACGCCGGTCATCGCGCTCGCGCTCGACGACCTGCAGGGCGTCGAGCAGGCCTTCCTCGACGCCTGCGCGTCGCGCGTACCGGTGCTGCAGGTGGCGCCGGCGTTCGCCGATGGCGATGCCCCGATCGACCAGGTGCTTGAACTCGCCTGGCCGACCCCGGTGGCGGACGGGGAGGATGGCGCCGTCGGGCAGGGCGGTTGCGCATCGATGCGCAACCGCGCGCAGCGGCTGGCCCTGGCGGCGGCGTCCAGTCCGTTGCAGGGCCGGCTGCGATTCGCCCCGGCGCGGTCGCTCGAGCAGCAGGCCGCCGTGATCGACGTGGCCGTGCGCCAGGCACTGCTCGACGGACGCACCCGGGTCGGCGTGGTCGTGCTGGACCGCCTGGTCGCGCGTCGCGCCCGCGCGCTGCTCGAGCGCGCCGGCGTCGCCGTGGTCGACGAGGCGGGCTGGCTGCTGTCCACCACCGTGGCTGCCGCCTGCGTCGGCCGCCTGCTCGACGTGGTGGCCAGCCGCGGCTACCACCGGGACCTGGTGGACCTCCTGCGTTCGCCGTTCGTCTTCGCCGACCTGGGCAGGGATGCGCGCCAGTCTGCGATCGCCTGCATCGCGCGCACGCTGGCCCGGAACGACCTGTCCGAAGGGATCACGTCGATGATCCCGCTGTTTGCCGCCGTCGATGATCCGGCGGCACCGCTCGCGCACGACCTGCTGGTGCGGGTCTCCGAGGCGATGGCCCTGCTCGACCACGCAGCCCGGCGCCCGCTGGCCGAGTGGCTCGATTCGCTGGCCGCGGCGCTGGTGGCGCTCGGTGCGCACGCGGCGCTGGCGGACGATGCGGCCGGTGGCGACCTGCTGGCACTGCTCGCCCTGCGCCGGTCGGAGCTGCAGGGCAGCACCTGGCGCGCAAGCTTTTCCCAGTGGCGCGCCTGGACCGCCCGCACGCTGGAGGGCGCGAACTTCAGGCCTGACGACGTGCGCGGTCCGGTGGTGTTCACCTGGCTCGCGGCCACCCGCCTGCGCAGCTTCGATTGCCTGGTGTTCGCCGGGGCGGATGCCGGACACCTGCCGGCAAGGGATCCGCCGGGAAGCTTCTTCAACCAGCAGGTCCGTGCAAGGCTCGGACTGCCGACGCGCGCGCGGCTGCACGCGGAGGTCGAGCGCAGCCTGCGGCTCGCGATCGCAGCGTCCACGGATGTGCTGGTGACCTGGCAGGCCGTGGAGTCGGGCGAACCGACGCTCCCTTCGCCATGGTTCGCGCGCCTGCAGGCGCTGCACGCGCGCGCGTGGCCATCGACGTCGCTGCTGTTCGACGCGGCCATAGGCCGCGCCGCAGTGGCTTCGCCCCCATGCGTTCCGCCGGTGGCGAGCCCGGTGCCGTCGGGTGCACCGGCAGCGGTGGTGCCACGGGCGCTGGCACCGCGGCGCATGACGGTCAGCGGCTACGAAACGCTGGTCTCCTGCCCGTACCGGTTCCATGCGCAGGTGGTGCTCGGATTGCGCACCCCCGATGAAGTCACCGAGGCGCTGGAGAAATCCGACTTCGGCGAGCTGGTGCACGGCATCCTGGCCGCCTTCCATGGCGAGGTGCCGAGGGTGGCCGACCTGGGCGAAGCGGCGGCGACAGCCCGCCTGGAAGTGATTTCCCGCGAACAGTTCGCACGTGCGATGGACCGCAACTTCCTCGATCGTGCATGGCTCGCACGCTGGATGGCGGGCATACCGGCCTACATCGGCTGGCAGATCGGGCGCGAGCACGAGGGCTGGCTGGTCCATGAACGCGAGGCCGACCGGGTGCGGCTGATCGAGACCCCGGCGGGAAACACGCTCCAGCTGCGCGGGCGGCTCGACCGGATCGATCGCAGGGTCGATGACTCGGGGACCGCCAGCGGGGGCGATGGTCGTCTCCTGTCGGTGGTGGACTACAAGGCGCAGGCGCCGGACACGCTGAAGAAGCGTGCGGCCGACCCGGGCGAGCATGTGCAGCTTCCGTCGTACATGCTGCTCGCGGGCGGCACGGCGGGCGAGACGCTGTTCCTTTCCATACATGGCGACGTGGTCGAACCGCTGCCTGGCCGGGGCGATCCCGTCGCCGTCGCGCAGGCGAACCTCGAACGGCTGGCGCTGCTGGTCGATCGCATCCATGAAGGCGTGCCGATGCCGGCCAACGGCATCGCGGATGCCTGCGAGCACTGTGAAATGCGCGGCCTCTGCCGGCGAGACCACTGGGACCAGGGACACCCGGCACCGGATGCCGACGGGGGCCTGCGATGAGCGGCCAGCCTGAACTGATCGGCATATCGCTGGATCCCCTGCGTTCCTCGGTGGTTTCCGCCTGCGCCGGCAGTGGCAAGACCTGGCTGCTCGTGTCGCGCATCTTCCGGCTGTTGCTCGACGGTTCGCCGCCGTCCTCGATCCTGGCCATCACCTTCACCCGCAAGGCCGCGCAGGAGATGACCGCGCGGCTGGACCGGCTGCTGCAGGAGGCCGCGATGGCCGACGACGCAGCGCTGGACCGACTGCTCGCTGAACGGGCGGTCACGTTGCCGGTGGATGCCCCGGGCCGTGCGGCGCTGCGTGAACGCGCGCGCTGCCTGTTCGAACAGGTGCTCACCGCACAGCCGCCGCTCACCGTCGCCACCTTCCATGGCTGGTTCCTGCAACTGGTGCAGCGGGCGCCGCTGGAAGCCGGCACGCTCTCGGGGCAGGCGCTGACCGAGGAGAACGCATCGCTGGTCGCCGAGGCGATGCAGCGCTTCGGCGCGAAGGCCGCGCGTTCCGAACCGCTCGAAGCGGCGCTCGACCACCTGTTCGGCACGTGCGGGCTCGAGTCGACCCTGGCCCTGCTGCGCTCGTTCATCGCCAACCGCGCATCGTGGTGGGCATTGTCGCAGGACGATCCGCAGGCGCTGCAGGCCATGATCGCGACGCTCGCCGGCGCGCTGCCGCCGCCGCTGCGCGAGGACCCGTCCGCTGACCTGGTGCGCCATGCCCGCGCTGACGAGGCATTGCTGCGCGACCTGGAGTCCTTCCGGGACATGCTCCGCCGGAACAACGACACGAAGACCGACCTCGACCGGGCCAGCGGCCTGGAGAGCGCGGAGCAATGCACCGATCCTGCACGATGGCTCGCGCGGGTGCGAGGCGCGCTGTTCACCAAGGGGGGCACTGCGATCGTGCTCAAGGCGACGAAGACTCGCCAGGACCGACTCGGCGCCGACGGCCAGTCGATGTTCCTGGCGCTCTTCGCGTCGATCATCGCGCGCCTGGACGAACTCTCGGCGCTGCTGCGCGAGCAGCAGTCGTATCACTTCAACATCGCGGCGTTCACCTGCGGGGTGGCGCTGCTACAGGCGTTCGATGCGGTCAAGCAGCAGCGGCAGGCGCTCGACTTCGCCGACCTCGAGCAGCAGGCATGCCGGTTGCTGACCGACGACGACCATGCCGCGTTCCTGCATGCGAAGCTCGATGCACGTTACCGGCACCTGCTGCTCGACGAGTTCCAGGACACCAATCCGCTGCAGTGGATGGCGCTGCGTGCATGGCTCGATGCGGCCCAGGCCGCAGGCGAAAGGCCCACCGTGTTCCTGGTCGGGGACCCGAAGCAGTCGATCTACCGGTTCCGCGGTGCCGAGGCGCGGCTGTTCGATGCCGCGCGGGATTTCCTGGTCCGGCATTTCGACGCGTGCGTGCTCGACCAGGATCGGTCCAGGCGCTGCAGCGGCCCGGTGATCGACCTCGTCAATGTGCTCTACGAAGACAACCCGGTGTTTGCCGGGTTCCGCACGCACGAGGCGTTCGACCGGGCGAAGCCAGGGTGCATCGAGGTGTTGCCGATCGTCGGCAAGCCGGAGAAGCCGGCCCGCAAGGGGGGCGACGAAGGCGGCGGTGCAGATGGCGGCGACGCGGAAGGCGCCGTGCCCGCCCTGCGCGATCCACTTGACGGGCCGCGCGATGTCGAGGAAGACCGCAGGGTCGCGCAGGAGGCTGCGCTGCTGGTCGAAGGCCTGCGCCGCTGGCGGGGCCACGCGGTGATCGGCGAGGACGGGTTGCAGCGGCCTGCGCGCTGGAGCGACATGCTGGTGCTGGTGCGCACGCGTGGCAGGCTCGACCTTTATGAACAGGCGCTGCGCGAGGCCGGAATCCCGTGCAGCAGTTCGCGCCAGGGCGGGCTGCTCGACACGCTCGAAGTGCGCGACATGGTCGCGCTGCTGCGTTTCCTGGTGGCGCCGCACGACGGACTGGCGCTGGCGCAGGCGCTGCGCTCGCCCGTGTTCTCGCTGTCCGATGCCGACCTGGTCGAGATCGTCTCGTGGGGCGCGGTGCCGGCCGCCGATGGCAGCATCGTCGCCTGCGCGCCCCGTGATCTCTACCTGCGGCTGGGCGAGCGCGCCGCGGCGCCGGGTGCGCGCGCCGAGGTTCAGCGCGCTTGCGCGCTGCTCGCCCGCTGGTTCGAGCTCGCCGGCACGCGGCCGGTGCACGACCTGCTCGATGCGATCTATTTCGATGCAGACGTGCCTTCGCGCTACCGCGCGAGCGTGGCGTCGAGTGCGGGCGCCTCGGTCGAGGCCAACCTCATGGCCTTGCTGGAGCATGCGCTGGCCGCTGATGCGGGCCGTTTTCCGACGCTCGCGCGTTTCGTCGACGAACTGGGCGACCTCGCCGAGGTGCCCGCGCAGGAGGCGCTCGACGAACCCGATCCGGGCGATGCCGGCGATGCGGTGCGCTTCATGACGATCCACGGCGCGAAGGGCCTTGAAGCCCCGATCGTGTGGCTGCTCGACACTGCATCGAAGAGCCCGCCGCAGCGCGGATACCAGTCGCTGGTCGAGTGGCCCGCGGAGGCCGCCGCGCCTTCGCATTATTCCTTCTGGACGCGCGAGTCCGCGCTGTCCACGGCGCAGCGAGAGGTGTTCGAGCGCATGCGCGGACGCGCTGCCCGCGAGGACCTGAACCTGCTCTATGTCGCGGTGACCCGGGCAAGGCAGGTGCTGGTGGTCAGCGGGCATCAGCGCCAGGGTGGCGACAGTGCGTGGTATCCGATGCTCCGCCGGGCGGTGCTGCGGCTGCGCGGCGAGGCGGCGGATCCCGGCGGTACCCTCGTGCACGGCTCGGCCCTGCCGCCGGCGGACCCTGCGTCCGAGGGCGCTTCGACGCCGGGTCGCCGCACCGGGCACTGGCCTGCACTGGATCCTGCCGGCGCACCGGCGCCGGATCCACGCCTGAACCGGCCGGTGGACTTCGAGGCGCGTTCGCCGATCCCGGCGCCTGCGATCAACCGCGCCGGCGCGCGCTATGGCGAGTATTTCCATGCCCTGATGGAACGGCTGACCGAATCGGCCGCCATGCAGGTGGCGGCCTCCGACGACACCGCGATCGCGGCACGGATCGCAGGTCTCGATGCCGAGGAGCGCGATCGGCTGCGGGAGGAAATCGGTGCCGGCCCCGAGGTGTTCGACCGCCTGTGGCAGCAGGCGGTGCGGGTACTGTGCAGTCCAGGCCTGGCCTGCTTCTTCGACCCTGCCCTGTATCGACGTGCGCGAAACGAAGTCGACTACCTGGATGCATCCGGCGCCTTGCGCAGGGTGGATCGGCTGGTCGAGTTCGACCACGAGGTGTGGGTGATCGACTACAAGACCGGCGACCCGGCCACGATGGCTCCCTGGCTCGAAACCTACCTGGCGCAGGTCGGCGCCTATGCGGCGGCGATGGCGCCGCTGCATCCGGGCAAGTCCGTGGCGGCCGGGCTGGTGCTCGGCGATGGCTCGCTGGTGCGCTGGGTGCCTCCCGTATAATTCGCGTCGACTCTGGAGCCGAACATGCCTGAAGCCGACGCCGCCGATGCGCCCGATATCGCCTCTCCCGCGCCGCCGGTGCTGAACGTGCTCGGCTGCGGCAAGGCGGGGCGCGCGATCGCGCGCCTGTTCCTGGAAGCCGGCCTGTGCACCATCGGCGGCATCGCCAACCGCAGCCTTGACAGCGCGGCGAGGGCTGTCGCGTTCGTCGGCGCGGGCGTGCCTGCGACGGATGCGGCGTCGATGGGATCCGCCGCGCTCTGGCTGGTCGCCACCGGTGACGATGCCATCGCGCCCGCTGCCCTCGCGCTCGCCGCCAGCGGACGCCTTCGTCCGGGCGACGTCGTTTTCCACCTCAGCGGTGCCACCGAATCGGCCGCCCTGGCGCCGTGCAGTACGGCCGGCGCGGACGTCGCCAGCATCCATCCGGTCAAGAACTTCAGCGATCCGCAGGCGAGCGTGCTCACCTTCAGCGGAACCTGGTGTGGCTGCGAAGGCGATGCGGCCGCGCTCGCGCGGCTCAGGCCGGCGTTCGAAACACTGGGGGCGCGCCTGTTCGACATCGATCCGCGCTACAAGTCGATCTACCATGGTGGTGGCGCGTTCGCCTGCAACTTCATCCCGGTCCTGATGGAACTCGCGCTGCGCTGCGAACAGAAGGCCGGCATTCCGCGGTCCGTTGCGCTCGAGATGTTCGAGCCGATCGCGCGCGAGACCCTTGATGCCGTGTTCCGGCAGGGCATCGCCCCCGCGCTGGCCGGGCCGATCTCGCGCGGCGATGCAGGCACGGTGGCGCGCCACCTGTCCGCGATGGGTGCATGGGATCCGCAGGTCGCCGCCGTGTATGCACGGCTCGGCCGCGTCGCCGTGGATATCGTCGAGTCCCTCGGCCGCGTCGACCCGGCACGGCTCGAGGCCACGCGCGCCGCGATGCGCTCCACCGCCGGCTGAAGCGGGCGAGGCTGCACACCATGGACAGGGCTTCATGAACGACAACCGGGCCGCGGCACCCACACCGGAGTCACAGCGGGCACTCATCCGCAGCCGCGTGCTGCAGGCGATCGCCGACAACCGGACACCGGGCCTGCATTTCGTCGGCCATTTCATGGGCACGGCGTGGGATGAAGTGACGCCGCGGGTGGCGCGCATCTCGATCGAGACCGCGGCGCACAGCAGTGATGCCAGCGGCGAAGCCAACCTGAACATGGTGACCACGCTGGTCGACATGGCGCTCGCCAACGCGATCCGGGCCCGTCTGTCGACGCAAGCCGGGATGCGGCTGGGTACGGTCAGCCTGCATATCGCCTTCACCGGCGTGCCGTTGCGTGGACGCCTGGAGGCGGTGGCGCACTGCGAGGGCTGGGTCGAGGGCGCACTCACGCGGCAGGGGATCGCGCATTGCCGCCTGACTGCAGCGGGACGCGTGGCCTGCATCGCGTCGGGTACGTTCATGGAGTTGCCACCGCCGGTCGGGGTGACGCTGGCACCGCTGCCCTGGCAGCCCGGCGGCATGCCCCCGGGCGATCCGATCGCGGTGCGCGACCTCGATGCGCGTGAGCGTGCGATCTGGAAGCGCGTGAACGAAGTGATCGAGCGCGCAGACGGACGCACGGCTTTCGTCGAGCACCTGTTCGCGCAGTTTCCCGTGCAGGACGGCGCCGGCCGTTCGCACTGCCGGATGCCGATGGGCCTGCACTCGGGCAATCGCGTCGGACATGCGCAGGGCGGCGTCACCTTCGCACTGGCGGCGCGCACCGCGTGCGCCGCGGCGCCGCCCGGTCACCGGCTGGTCGAGGCCTCGGCCTGGTACCTCAGCCCCGGCGAGGGACGGTCGCTGAAGGCGGTGTCGAAGGTCGGCCGGGCAGGGCGCCGTCTGTCCGTGGTCGATACGCTGGTCACCGGCAAAGGAGGCAGCCGCACGCTCGAGATGGTGTCCACGCATTGCGCCTGCGAAGCGCCCGGGGTTGCCGCTGCCGGGTGAGGCGGCATTGCCTTCGCCGGGGTACTGGCCGCGAGGCCACGCGCGTGGCAGCATACGACATGGATTCCCTGCGCGCCTACCTCGATCGCTTCATCGCCGACACGCTCGACCGCTGCACCCGCTGCGGGAAGTGCTATGAAGCCTGCCCGATGACGCCGTATGCGCCCGAACTCGAAGGCGCGTCCCCTGCGGCCGTGGTCGAAGGCCTGCTGCCGTTGCTGGTGGCGGGCCGGGGATCGGCCGAGGGCGTCGCCTGGGTGAAGGTATGCACGCAGTCGGCGACCTGCATCGACGCCTGCCCGGAGGGCATCAACGCGATGCTCATGCTGCGTGCCGCGCGCATGGGCGCGCTGGGGTCCCTGGGCGGCGAGGCACAGATGAAATCCACCGAAGACCCGCTGTTCTTCCGAAAGATCGAAGCCTTCGCCGCGACCCAGCTCACCGCCGACGAAATCGAGCAATGGCATCGCGCGAGTCCGCAGGAGCGCAACGCATCATGAGCGAGAAAGTCGTGTTCTGGTACGGATGCAATGTCGTGCGCCATGGCGACATCATCCACAGCTCGATCGAGATCCTGCGCGCGATCGGCATGGAGGTGGCGCCGGTGGGTGGCCCGGGTTACTGCTGCGGGACGTCGAAGGATGCCAACCTGCGCGCGGCCGACGGCATGGCGAAGCGCACGGTCGGCAAGTTCAACGATCTTTCGATCCGGCTGGCCGGGAGCGAACCGCAGACGCTGGCCGACGACGGCGCGGCCGGATCCGCCGCTGCGGCAAAGGTGGTCACCTGGTGTCCGTCCTGCCACCGGCACATGGACCAGTTCATGTCCGGCTATGCAGATCCCCGGTTTCCGATGCTGCATTTCACGCAGGCCGTGCATGCGCAGCGCGAGCGGCTGCGCGAACGGCTGGTGCACCGGGTCGAGCGGCGCGTGGTGCTGCACCGGCACTTCGGTTTCCGCGAGGTCGACGTGAATCCGCTGGTGGCGGACCTGTTGCGGCTGATCCCGGGCCTGGAACTGGTCGACACCGACGTCGCGGTTCCCGGGCACATGTGTTCCGCGCTGGTGTCGGTCCCGGCGGCACTGAAGGACGTGACCCGTGGGGTGTGCGACCTCGCCCGCGATGCGCGCGCCGATACGGTGGCGACCGTGTTCCATTCCTGCCAGCGTGTGCTGTGCGGGCTGGAAGCGAGCGAGCCGTTCAAGGTCGTGAACTACGTGTCGCTGCTTGGCGAGGCGATGGGGCTGTCGCTGGCGGACGAATACAAGGAATGGAAGCTCGCAGGCAGCGCGGATGCGGTGCTGGAGCGGATCGGGGCGGACCGGGTCGACCAGATCGGCGAGGCGTTCGTGCGAGAGCATCTGATGCCCGAACTGCTGCGCGCGCCGGCGAAGTAGCGGATCCGCTCCGCAGTCAGCAGCCGCGCGACCAGAACCAGACGGACGGCACGTCGCCCCGGGTCGGGTCGAGCATCGGGATCCAGCCCGAGATCGCGACCGGCGGACGCGCCTTGCACACGTCCGCGTCGCGGGTATCCACCTGCAGCCACAACACGCCGTCCAGGCGGCGGGTGGCAAGCACCCTGGCTGCGATGTCGCCATCGAGCGGCCGGGCGCCGGCCGCCGCGGGCAGGCCGGGTTGCGCGGCCAGCGGTACGGAGGTGCCACCCCGCAGGTAGGTCATGTTGTTTGACAGCAGGCGGGTCAGCGGGACGAAACGCCGCGTGTCTTCGACGTTGATCCAGCCGCTGCCTTCCGCCAGTGCGATGCGGTACCAGCGCGGTCGGCGTTCAAGCACGATCGCGGCCGGTTGCTCGTAGGCGACCTCGACGGTGGGCAGCTCGATGCCCTTGCGGCTGCCTGCCGGCGAAACGAGCGCCCGCACCGGCTCGCACCCGCCGCCCGGCGAAGGCGCGGGCATCCGGGCCGGATGGATATGACGGCCGCCGCGTTCGATCCGGTCGGGCTTCCGGTAGACCAGGACCTCCTTCGGCTTGTAGGGTGTGCAGGCGCCTGGCCCGAAGACCTCGGGCAGGGGCAGGACCCCGATGATGCCTCCGGCACGATCGAGCGGATGGGCCGATGCGGTCGATCCCCAGGAGAGGGCGGCGAATCCGGTCAGGACGACCAGCGCCGCCGATGCCACCTTTCGCCAGCCCGAGGAGTGGTGTCGGGCGGGACGGGGAGAGCGGGGTGCCTGGGCGGGACGCATCTCCCGAGTGTATCGCCCGCAGTTGCACGTCCGCCATCATCCGGTGGCGGCTCGGACGGGCCTGCGCGTCGATGATGGCGGATCACGGGATACCCGATCCGACCATCCACGAAGGATGATCCGGCTGCACGTGAAGCTGGGCATGGCTGATGCGGCTTGCCGGCGCCGCGACAGGCCTCGTGCATCGGGGGTCGTTGAATGAACACGCGCATCGTGGGACTGGTGCTGGCCGCAGCACGCGCGGCAGTGCTGGCCAATGCGGCGACGCCTGCCGGGCGATGACCTTGCGCCGGCCGTCTGCCGCCCGGGCAGGCACGGCCGTTGCCTAGGGTTTCAGGCGAGAGCGGCTGCCATTCCGCGCGGCCGATCCGAACCCACACTGGGAGTACCCTCATGAACAACCCCTCCGGCACCGCCAGCATTTCCGACAACGAGACTGAACGCACCGTGGCGCGAGCGACGGCCAGGGCGCATGAGACCGTCGACCGCGTGGCTGCTTCCGTGGCGCCGGTGGTCGAGCGCATGCGTTCCACCGCTGAAGGCGCGACGCATCACCTGCAGTCGACGGCGCACGACCTCATGGAATCCGGCGACCATTGGATGGACGATGCGCGCACCTACGTGAAGGAACGTCCGCTTGCGACCATCGGCGTCATCGCCGTCGTCGCGTTGCTGGTCGGCCGCTTCTGGGCCCGGTAGTGGACGGGCCGGGCGCATCCCACCAGGGGCGCGGCGCCGGATCGCGGCCGGGCCAGGGCGAGCGCGAAGACGACCCGCAGGGGAAGACCTGGCGGGGTGTGGTCTGCGGCGTATCGGTGGCCCTGCGCTCGGCCGTGGACGCGCGCGTCCGTCTCTTCAGGGTCGAATCGCGCCGGGCGTTGCAGGTCGCCGCTGGCGCGCTGGCGCTCGCAGCGGCCGCGCTGCTGATGCTTGCCACCGCCTGGCTTTCGCTGGTGGGTGCGGTGATCGGCTGGGCGGTGCTGGCCGGGTTCCAGTGGCCATGGGTGCTCCTGGCCGTGGGAGCCGCCTGTCTCCTGCTGGGTTGGCTGGGGATGCGCAGCGCGCGTGCCTTGCTCGCGACGATCAACTTCGACGCCACTGCGCGGGCATTGCGTCCGTCGCCCGTCCGTCCAGCCGATCCTTCCGCCGGAACGCCAGGATGAGCCCGGTCGACGCGGCGCACCACCGGGCATTGCTGGAAGCCGAGCGTGACGTGGCGACTGCCGACCACGCCGTCCGCTCGGGCCTGGACCTGCTGAAAGTCCATGCGGGCAGGCCGGGCAGCTACAGCGGGCCGCTGGCTGCACTGGGCGCGCTGGTGGCGTTCAAGCTGGCTCGCCGGGCGTTGCGGGGCGGGCCCCGACACGCCGCGATGAAGGCCGCGGCTGCGGCTGCGCCTGCGAGTGCCGGGTTCGCGGCCGTGTTGCTGCGGCTGGCGCTACCGGGCACCCTCCGCCTCGCGCGCGAGCGGGCAAAGGGATGGTGGATGTCGGACGAGGGCCGCTCCGGAGCTGGAGGCGCCGCCCGCAGTGCATCGGGCATGCGTGCGCCGCCGAGGGTGTCGGCAAGCCTCGACCGGGCGCGTTTCGCCGGCCGCTGGTACGAGCTGGCGAGCCTGCACGGAGTGTCCGGCACCGGCGACGGCGGTGCGACGTCCGCACCTGCGTCGCTCGTGCTCGTGCCTCGCCCGGGTGGGCAGGCGGATGGGTTCGACGTGGAGCGCACCCCTGCCGCGAAGGGTGCGCCGGTCGGTACGCGTGTGCGGCCGCGGTCGGGCGTGCTGCGGCCGGCCGGTCCGGCCGGAGCCGGGTCCGAGCTATCGCTGTCCTTTGCGCCGTCGTGGAGCCGCTGGCTGCCGATGGCCTGGCACGATTTCTGGGTCCTGGAGGTCGACGTCGACTACACGTTCGCCCTGGTCGGAGACCGGGCTCGCACGTCCCTTGCCGTGCTGGCACGGACGCCTTCGCTCGACGAGGCCGCCTGGCGGCAACTGCTCGCGACGGCGACCGAGGAAGGGTACCCGGTCGGCCGCCTCGTGCGCGCGGATGCCGGCCGGTCCTGACCCGGCGGGCGCATCGGCCGGCGGATCAGGCGTCGCGGGAGGGGCGTCAGATCGACGGCGGCCGTCGACCGATCACCGCAAACACCACGGCGAGGATCAGGCCGACCACGAAGAGGGCCCACGCGATGTTGGCCGCGGTGCCGGCAAGTCCACCGATGCCGAGCAATGCGGCGACGATGGCGATGATGAGAAAGACTGCTGCCCAGTAGAACATGGTCGACTCCTGGTTGATTGTCCTGACCGTACGCGAAGCGGCGTACGGGGTCCTGCGCCCGTCTGTGCGGACCGGACGCCCACGCGCCTTCATCGCCGCGTCTTTTCCGCGCTGTCCTGCAGGCGTTCACCGCCGCGTTCGATGTCCTTGCCGACGCCTTCGACCGTGTTGCAGCCGGCGAGCGCCAGGGTGGCAAGGAGGAGGGCTGCAAGCATGTTTCGCATGTGGATCTCCTGGATGTTGGGGTTCTCGATGTCTGGGCAGTGCCCGAACGGGTTTCCGCAACGGACGTGCCTGAGCGCCGCCGGCCGCTTGCGGGGCAGGCGCCTGGCCTGCGCAGCGCCGTGCACGGTCGGCCGCGCGTGCCTGCAGGCATGACGGGATCCATCCGTCGGCCCGGGGGCATGCAGGGTGGCGCGACCGGCCCCGCCGGCGGGCGCCGCTGGCGGGATGCCCCGCCTGATGAACGAGGGGCCCCGCCCCGGGTTCAGCGGGCCTTGAGGCGCCAGAGCGAGACCCGTTCCGCCGAGCGTGCGGCGTGCAGCGGGTCGCGGGGATCGCCCGCCTTGGGATGGGCGGGCCGGACATCGACGCGGTCGACCACCGTGAGGCCACCGGCTTCGATCATCGCTTCCAGGTCGGCGCGGCTGCGCAGGCCCAGGTGTTCAGCGAGGTCGGACAGCACCAGCCAGCCTTCGCCATCCGGCGCGAGATGCGCAGCGAGCCCCGAGAGGAAGCCGCGCAGCATCCGGCTTTCGGGATCGTAGATCGCCTGTTCCAGCGTCGAACTCGGGCGTGCCGGAACCCACGGCGGGTTGCAGACGACCAGGGGCGCGCGGCCCGGAGGGAAAAGGTCTGCGTCGACGACCTGCACCCGTCGCTCGAGGCCGAGGCGCGAGAGGTTCTCGCGAGCGCAGGCGAGCGCGCGCGGATCCTGGTCGGTGGCGACGATGCGCTCCACCCCGCGTCTTGCCAGGACCGCGGCCAGCACGCCGGTGCCGGTGCCGATGTCGAACGCCAGTGGCACGCCGCCGCCAGGAAGCGGCGACTCGGACACGAGCTCGACGTACTCGCTGCGGATCGGCGCGAACACGCCATAGTGGGGATGGATGCGTTCGCCCATCGCCGGGATCTCCACCCCGTTGCGTCGCCATTCGTGCGCGCCGATCAGGCCGAGCAGCTCGCGCAGCGAGGCAACGTAGGGTTCTTCCGCCGGGCCGTAGGCCGCTTCGCAGGCGGCTGCGACGTCGGGTGCGCGGCGCAGGGGAATCACATGGCCGGGATCGAACGGGATCATCAGCATCCCCAGCGTATGGGCGCGCTGCGCCTGCGCCATCCGGTGCCGGTGGAAGGCTTCCGCCGGGGTCGGTGCGATCGCCTGCGCAGCCGCGCCCTCGGTGCCTGCCTTCGCGCGGCTGCGCGCCTTTGCGCGGGCGCGTGCCTTCGCCTTCACTGGCGTGCGATCGACGCGGCGCGCGAGTGCGATGAGCAGATGGCGCGCGTTCTGGAAGTCGCCCTGCCAGACCAGGGCCGTGCCCTCGCTGGCGAGCCGGTACGCGGTATCGGCGGGCGTCGTGTCGTCCACCGCCACGACCCGCCTTGGCGGTGCGGTGCCGTTCTCGGAGCGCCAGCGGACGGACTGCGGCCCGTCGGGCCCGTCCCAGGTGAGGACGGGATGGCGCGGGGCGGTGGTGGCGGGTGAGGTGGTCATCCCCCAAGTATGCTCGATGTGTAGTGCGGCCGGATGCTGGACAAACCCGGGGCCGGTAAGCATGATTCGCAGCACAAGAAAATCGAAGATCCGGAGGAAGAAGAATGTCGTCTGCAAAACACGCTGTTTCCCATGCCGTCGCGTGCGCGAGCCCCGTCGTGCTTTCCGTGGCGATCGCCGTCGGCGCATGGATCGCCCCCGTCCAGGCGCAGCCCCAGTTTCCGGTAAAGCCGATCCGCCTGATCGTCGGCAGTGCAGCCGGTTCCGGGCCCGACATCATCGGGCGCGCCATGGCCGACCGGCTGGGCGAAACCTGGGGCCAGCGGATGATCGTCGATCCGCGCCCCGGGGCAGCGGGTGCGATCAGCGCCGACCTCGCGATGGCTGCGGCGCCTGACGGCTACACGATGATGATGCTCACCTCGCAGCTGTTCGTCGCATCGCAGGTGCTCTCGGGGCTGAAGTTCGACCTTGCGCGGGATTTCCAGTCGATCGCGTTCATCGGTACCGTGCCGTTCGTGCTGCTCGCCAACAACCAGGTGCCTGCCAAGACGCTGAAGGAACTGATCGAGATCGCGCGCAAGGCACCCGGTACGCTGCGCTACGGGTCCGCAGGCACCGGCGCGTCCGAACATCTGTCCGGCGTGCTGCTCACCCAGCTGACCAACACCAACATGTTGCACGTGCCCTACAAGGGCGTCCCGCAGGCGATCACCGATGCGATGGCCAACGAAGTGCAGATCACCTATGCGGTGGTGCCGGCGGCCATGCCTCATGTGCAGTCCGGGCGGCTTCGGGCGCTCGGCGTGACCACGCCCGCGCGAGCGCCGCTGTTGCCGGATACGCCGTCGATCTCCGAGGTGGTGCCCGGCTACGCGATGTACGGCTGGTACAGCGTGGTTGCGCCCACCGGCACGCCTGCTGCGGTCCTCAAGCAGGCGAGCAGCGAGATGGTGCGCGTGATGAGGGAGCCGGCGTTCGGCGAACGCCTGAAGGCGTTGGGCGTCGACCTGGTGGCGGGCGACCGCCAGGTGCTCGACAAGTGGCGCGCCGAGGAACTGAAGCGGATCCGCGACGTGGTGAAGATGGCCGGCGCGAAGCAGTAGAGGCCTGCCCCGGCACTGATCCGGGGCGCGGGTGGGCCTCCCGCGCCCCGTTCGTCTGCCCGGGCGTCAGGTCAATTCCCGGGGCAGAAGTAGGGAAAGTTGTTCGGGTGTACCGCTCCGGAGGCGATCGCTTCGTCGCGGCCCCACCAGCGGTATGCCGAATGCTGCGCCCGTGGCAGTGCATCCAGCGCCACGCAGTGGTCGATGCGGCATGCGATGACCACGTAATGGGTCGACACGCCTGGCACGCCGGCGAAGTTGCTCTCGTACAGGTGGGTGTACACGCCGAGCAGGGTTGCATCGGCGCGGGCCAGGGGGATGCCGAGTTCGACCGCGGTCAGGCGCGAGAACGCATCGTCGAGTGGCTCGTCCTTCAGGATGCGCCCGCCGGGCACGAACCAGAAGCCGCGTGCGGGTTCGTGGATGCGCCGGCCCATCAGCAGCCGGCCGTCTGCATCGGGTATGACCAGGTCGATCGCCACCAGGGGGGTGTCGCGCACCACCGCGAGGAACGCATCATGCGGCAGCGGCCTCGTGCGGGACGTCGAATTCGCCGTCATCGAGGGCCGTGGGTTCAGCGCACGGCCTTGCGGCCCAGCCAGATGGCACCCGCCAGGCCGGCGAACATCACGCACAGGATCAGCCGCATCATCGGCAACGGTGCATCCGGCGTGTCTTCGGCCGGCCACTGGGCATAGGCCATGGCCGCCCAGTAGAGCGAGAAGGCGAGGCTGGTGGCGGCGGCGATCTGTGGGCGGGTCATCGGCTCATGCGGGGCATCGAACACCCGGAGAGTGACCGAGGCGTGTCCGCTTCGCAAGGGCCTTGCCGAACGCCGGCGGATCGGCGATAAAAGAGGTCCGATCCTGGGGCCGATGAAAGGAATGTCGATGGGTGCCATCGAAACGAAGCTGGCGGGCATGGGCCTGTCGCTGCCGCCCGTGCATCCCTATCCGAGCCCGAATCGAACGGCGGCCGTGCGCGTCGGCAACCTGCTGTTCCTTTCGGGCCACGGCACCGGCCGCCAGGAAATGGCGCTCGGCATCAAGCAGTACGGCAAGGTCGGTGCCGACGTCACCGAGGCGGAAGCGCAACTGTGCGCGAAGTCGGTCGCGCTGGCGATGATGTCTTCGATCAAGGCCGAGGTCGGCGACCTCGACAAGGTTCGCCGGGTCATCCGGCTGTACGGCATGGTCAACAGTGCCCCCGGCTACGACCGCCAGTTCGCGGTGATCGACGGTGCATCCGACCTGTTCCATGCGCTGTGGGGCCCCGAGTTCGGACGCCATGCGCGCGCCGCGGTGGGCATCGCCGAACTTCCGCGCGGCGCGGTGCTCGAGATCATGGGCGAATTCGAGCTGCACCCCGAGTAGCCGGGACGCCCTGGAGGCCATGATGCGAGTCGTGCTGCTGCCGCTGGCCCTGCTCCTTTCGGCCTTGCCTGCGTTGGTGCCGCCCGCATGGGCCCAGGCCTATCCATCCCGGCCGGTGCGCCTGCTGGTCGGCTATCCGCCCGGGGGGCCCACCGACCTGGCGGCGCGGCTGGCGGGACAGCAGTTGTCCGAGGCGCTGGGCCAGCCGTTCATCATCGACAATCGCCCGGGCGCCGGTGGCACGCTGGCGATGGGCCTGCTCGCGCAGTCGACCCCGGACGGGTACGCGCTGGGCCTGGGCTCCAACGGCGAACTGGCGATCTCGCCGCACCTGCGCGCCTCGTTGCCCTACGACCCGCTGAAGAGCTTCATTCCGATCAGCCGGATCGGTGCCAGCCAGCTGGTGCTGCTGGTCAATCCGTCGGTGCCGGCGAAGACCGTGAAGGAACTGGTCGGCCTGGCGCGGGGAAAGCCGGGCAGCGTGAACTTCGCGTCGTCGGGGAGCGGCTCGACCGCGCACCTGTCGTCCGAGCTGCTCAAGCACATGGCAGGCATCGATCTCGTGCATGTGCCGTACAAGGGCGCAGCGCCGGCGATGGCCGACCTGATGGGCGGCCAGGTACAGATGCTGATCACCGGCTTTTCCGGGGCGGTGCCGTTCATCAAGTCGGGCAAGCTGCGCGGGCTGGCGTCCACCGGCGCGAAGCGGCTGGTCGCGATGCCGGAGATGCCGACGATCGCCGAGAGCGTCCCCGGCTACGAGGTCTCGTCATGGTATGGCGTGCTGGCGCCCGCGCGCACGCCGGCGCCGATCATCGCCCTCCTGCATCGCGAGCTGGCGGCGATGGTGAAGCGGCCGGATGTCGCGGAGCGGCTGACCGCGATGGGAATCGAAGCGGAAGGCACTTCACCGGCGGCATTCGCGGCGCAGATCGCGGACGAGATCGCCAAGTGGGGCCGGGTCGTGAAGCTGGCCGGCGTGAAGGGCGAATAGCGAAGGGGCAGGGTCAGAGCGGCGGAACCGGCGCTCGCGTGGCGCCGGCATCGAACGCAGGGTCGAGCGGCACCTGCAGTCCCGTGGCGAGGTGGTTGGTCTTGCCCGCGAGCGACACGATGGCCAGCAACTCGGCATGCTGTGCGTCGGTCATGCCCTTCGCCCGCGCCGCGGCGGTATGGGAATGCACGCAGTAGCCGCAGCCGTTGGCGATCGATACCGCCACGTAGATCATCTCCTTCACCAGCGGGTCCAGCTGCGTGGGCGTGGCCATCAGCGCCTTGACCTCGTGCCAGGTCCTCTCCAGCAGGGGCGGATCGAACGCCAGCGTGCGCCAGAGGTTGTTGACGAAGTCGGTGTTGCGCGTGGCGCGGATGTCGTCGAATACCGCCTTCACGCGGAGATCGCTTTCCGGATCCTGGGGTTGTCGGACGGTGGTCATCGGTGTCGGCTCCTGAGTGGGGTCGGGGCAATCGCGTCGTGCCGGATGGAGAAACTCCGGTTGCGCGTCATCTTCGTCCTCTTTTCCTGCGGGGCCGGCGCGTCCTCTTGATTGCAGGCGTCTGTGTCGGGCCGCCAGGGGGCAACTGTCGCCATTCCCTGACCGCCAGCATCAGGCCGATGACGCCCACGGCCATCGCGATCGCTGCCGGCCATCCCGTCGCAGCGCCGTTGCGTTAGTCGATGTCCTGGCGCAGCGACCGCAGTTCGCGGCCGTCGACCGTCAGGCCACGGGCTTCGAGCGGGCCGCGTCTGCCGTCCGCCTCAAGGTCTTCCACGAGGATGAAGAATTCGATCGTCGTCCTGCCCGCCTGCCAGCCCCAGGCGGACTCGCGCGCCGCCGGAGAAACCGATGCATAGCGGTTCGGGTCGCCCGCGAGTTCGACCTCCACCCGGGCGCCGCGGTATCCGCCGACGTCCTTGAAGCCTTTCAGCACGCCTTGCACCGGGCGATAGGCATCGGGGGACTCCGGGATCGGCGCACTGGGGAAAAGGAGCATCAGCAGGCCCATCGCGGCGACCCCCGCGCATACGACGCCGAGCACGATGACATCGCCGAGGGTTTTCCGGGGACTCAGGTACACGAGGGCGCCGCATCACGCATCTGGATGTCCTGCTGTCGTCGTCGAGGTCGTCGCCGATCTTACCGGGGCCTGCGACAGATGTCGGCAGCGCCGGGCGGGGGACGGTTGACGACGCGCCGAGGCCCGCCCGATACTTCGGCTCCCTCGATTCCGTGACGTGAAGCCTTCCATGAGCCAGGCCCCTGATACTGTCGTTACCGAACACTTCCTGCTGGAAAGGGATGTCGATGTCCCGATGCGCGACGGCGCCCGGCTCAAGGCCGACGTGTTCCGTCCGAAGGACGGCGGCAAGGTTCCCGCACTGCTCAACTTCGGGCCCTACCAGAAGGACAAGCCGTGGACGCCGCCGGCCAACCTCGAGGAGAAGCCCAACCAGTGGATGAACTGGGAGACGGTCAATCCGGAGTGGTGGGTGCCGCGCGGCTATGCATCGGTGCGCGTGGACGCGCGCGGGACCGGCAAGTCGCCTGGCCAGTACGACCCGTGGTCGCGTGCCGAGTCGGTCGACTTCCATGACGCCATCGAATGGGCCGCCGCGCAGCCCTGGTGCAATGGCAATGTCGGTCTGTCCGGCATTTCCTACTACGCGATCAACCAGTGGTTCGCCGCCAACCAGCAGCCGCCGTCGCTGAAGGCAATCGTTCCCTGGGAAGGTTTCGCCGACATCTACCGGGATGCGCTCTATCACGGCGGCATCCTGTCGCTGTTCATGACCAACTGGTTCACCGCGCACCTGCTGCACCACACGCTGGGCCGTGCGTCGCACATCCATCCCGATACGTGGCAGAAGAACACGCTGCATTTCTGGCTGACCAACAACCTCGACAGCGGGGCGTTCCACGGCGCACAGGCCCGCTGGGAAGACATCAAGGTGCCGTTCCTCTCCGTGGGCAACTGGACCGGGATGGGCCTGCACCTTCGCGGCAACACCGAGGCCTACATGTGCTCGACGTCACCGCACCGCAAGCTGCGCATGCAGGGCGGCACCCATGTGCATCCGTACTATTCGGAGGATGGACGGAACGACCAGTTGCGCTTCTTCGACTACTGGCTGAAGGGCGTGCAGAACGGCGTGATGGACGAGCCGCCGGTCAAGCTGGCGATCCGCAAGGGCGCAGACCGGTACGACTGGCGCCTGGAGAACGAATGGCCGCTGGCCCGCACGAAGTGGACGAAACTCCACTTCGATCTTTCGCAGCCGTCGGTCGACGACGTGCCGCTCAGCGGCACGCTGGTCGAAGGCAACCCCGCGAAGACCAGCGAGTACACCTACGCGGCTACCGGGCTCGGCTCGATGGGCTCCACCTCGGCTGCCTCCGCGCAGGTGATGGGCGGCGGCATCAAGCCGGGCATGGGCGTGGCCCTGGTCACGCCGCCGATGCCCGAGGACATGGAAGTCACCGGGCCACTGGCCGCAACGCTCTGGGTGTCGAGCAGCAGCGAGGACATGGACCTGTTCCTGACCGTGCGTCATTTCGATGCCGACGGCAACGAACTGATGGAGACCGGGCAGCAGGGTACGCCGGTGCCGGTGGCCAAGGGCTGGCTGCGCGTGTCGCACCGCGAGCTCGATACGGAACGGTCGCTGCCTTACCGGCCGTACCACCGGCACAAGCGTCGGCTGTTCCTGAAGCCGGGCGAGATCGTCCAGGTGCAGGTCGAGATCTGGCCGACGTCGATGGTGTTCGCCAAGGGCCATCGTCTGCGCCTCGACGTGCAACCGCGCGACGGGGTGGGCAGCCAGTCGTACATGCACTACCACGCGGACTACAACACGGGGACGAACACGATCTACTCGGGCGGCGATCGGGAGTCGTTCCTGTTGCTGCCGGTGATTCCGAAGGCGGGCTGAGGACGCAGGAGATGCCGGCGCCCGTGCCCGCCGCGCGCTGGCTGGCGGCAGCCTGGCTGGTGATGCTGCTGGCCGCGTGCGGCGGTGCCAGCCAGCCGTTCGAGATCGGCGCGCACAAGGGCACGATGAAGGTACCCGCCGGCTGGTCGGTGGTGCAGCTGGGCGAGAAGTGGGAGGTGCGCAAGGGCGAGGCGTCGATCGTCCTGCATGACCTCGGGCCGGTGTCCCCCGAGGCGAGCCAGCGCGAGGCCGCACGCATCATGGCGCTGTGGCAGGGCGGGAACGCGGCCGGGGCGCAGGCGCGCATCAGCCGGCTGCATGGTATCGCCAGCCGTTTCGTGGACGAGCCGCAGCGCAGGCCCTTGCTGAACACCATGCTGCCGCTGATGGCGCACGGCGCGCCGGACATCCCTGCGCCGGAGGCTGCGCAGCGCTTCGCGGACTGGCAGCAGGCGATCGCGGCCCTGCCGCGCATGCCCCTCGAGGCGATGGGGGAGGCCGCGCTGCCGATCGCGGGCCATGACCAGCGCCGGTCGATCCAGTCGCGCGAGGCGCGTACCTTCGGCGGCCGGCCGGCGATCGACTACCTGACCGTCACGCGCAGCACGCAGGGCTCGCGCAAGCGCATCGTGGTCATCGACAACGACGGCCATCTGCTGGCCGTCTACTTCGGCATCCTGGGGCACGAAGCGCACCTGGGCGAACTCGACCAGGTGGTGCGCTCGCTTCAGTTCGCCGCGGCGGCCAGCGAGCGGCGGTAGATCGACTGCGCGCCTTCGCGCGTGCGGCTGCCTACCGCCCAGATGGCGTTGCTGCCCTGGACGTGCAGTGCGTGGATGTCCTCGCCCGCGACCTCGAACTCGACCCGCCAGTTCGCGCCACCGTCCCGTGTGTGCAGGATCAGCGAGCGTCCATGGTTCGGATAGTAGCCGGCCAGCCATCCGGTCGAGGCGCTGGTGAAGTGCACGGCCGACAGCGTGAGCCCCGGCGTGCGGTCGCCGGTATCGATGACATCCTTCTTGCCACCGGCGCGGTGCATGGTTTCGAGCTTCGCTGCAGACCGGGCATCCTTCACGCCGGTGTCGAGCAGGTGCCATGAGCCACCGCCGTCCTGCGTCGCGAAGATCGTCCCCTCGTCGCCCACGACCCAGCCATGGCGCTCGTCGACGAAATGCACGTCCTGGAACGTGGGCCGGTCACCTGCAGGCAAGCGCAGCGTGACCTGCTCCCAGGTGGTGCCGCCGTCGCTCGATCGACGCAGCATGCCGTTCCGCCCGGCCGGCCAGCCCACCGATTCATTCACGAAGTGCACCGTGCGGCCGCCGACGCGCGGCTGGTCTCCGACGGGCGCGATCTTCGACCATTCGCTGCCTTGGTCGATCGTGCGCCAGATACCGTTGTCTCCAGCCGCCCAGCCCGGCGAGTCGCCGAGGAACATCAGGTCGCTCATGAAGTCGGTGCCGCCGGCGATCCGGGCCCGTGCCCAGTTCTCGCCGCCATCGGTCGTCACGTAGACGCCCGCACCGCCGGTGGTCGCGACGCCGCGGTCCGGGCCGAAGAAGCGCAGGCCGCTGACCAGCAGGCCGCCCCGCGTGCCACGTTCCCCGACGACGTTGCTGGCGAAGCGCCAGGTCTTGCCGCCATCCCGGGTGCGGCCGACGAGGCCGCCCACCACGTTGAAGCTGCCGCCGCCCACCCAGCCATTGAGTGCGTCGGCGAACCAGACCGCACGCAGGTCGGCCGAGGTGCCCAGCTTCAAGGATTCCCACGGGCCGGCGGGCTTCGTGGTGCAGGCAGCCATCGGAACCATCGTGGAGGCGGCCATTGCCGTGAGCAGCCTGCGGCGCTGACTGCCCGGGCGGTCGAGGGTACGCGTGTCACGCCATCCCGCGCGATTCATTGGCGTATTGCACGGGCGACCTCGCCCGGCTGCGGAAACCGTCCGGTACTCCGCTTCGAGTACACCAGCCTGCCGTCCGCCTCGACTTCGAACACGCCGCCGCTCGACTTGACCAGCGCCACCGTTGCGGCGAAGTCGCGCTCCAGTTCGGCCGCCAGACTGGCGGCCCGGGCTTCGTATCCTCAAGCCCCGCAATAGGTGATCCGGATATCCATGCTTCCAGTGCTCCGAGTGAATTGCATCGGTGGGAGTATCGCCTGAACACGGAGTCGGGCTCGATGAACCCGGCGAGAACGCTCGTGTCAGGGAGTATTGCGCATCGTGAAGCGGATCGGCAGGCCGCCGCGCGGCCTTCCGATCGGCAGGTAGGCGTAATCGTTGCTGAAGCCGGGCGCGACCGTCCACCGGCTGCGCGCGCGCAATGCCTGCAGCACGGCCTGCACCTGCAGCTCGGCGAAGTTCATCCCGACACACATGTGGGCGCCGCCGCCGAACGGGGTCCATGCGGCGGGATGGCGGCGGTGCTCGGCGCGCGCGGGGCGGAATCGGTCCGGGTCGAACCGGTCCGGGTCTGTCCACCACTGTGGGTCACGCTGCACGAACAGCGGTGCCACGATCAGCCGCGTGCCGGCCGGAATGCGGCAGCCGTGGAGTTCGACCTCGCGCGTGGCCATGCGCGCGATGGTCGGCAGCGGGGGATACAGGCGCAGGGCTTCGCGCAGGATGTTCGCGTCGTCATCGTCCGCATCGCGCCGCTGCCAGTCGGGCTCTTCGCCGAGCGCCATCATCACCGTGGCCAGCGTGCTGGTGGTGGTGTCGTGCGCCGCCATCAGCATGAACAGCATGTGGTCGATGACCTCCGCATCGGTGTACGGACGCCCGTCGTCGTCGCGCTCCCGGCAGAGCAGGGAGAACAGGTCGTCGCCGTCGCCGTCGCGGCGCGCGGCGATCCTTTCCGAGAGGAAGCGAACCAGCCGCGTGCGCGCCTGCAAGCCCCGTCGGTAGGCGCCGCCTGGCAGGGGGTAGCGCACCAGTGCTGCCGAAGCCTGCACCAGGTCGATGAAGTCGTGCGCGACGGTGTCGATCTCCTGCTGCAGGCGGATGCCCAGGAACAGGCGTGCCGCGATGTCCAGGGTCAGCCGCTTCACGCAGCCGTGGAACTCGACATGGCCGCGTTGCAGCCAGTCGTCGATCGCCGCGTCGATGATCGGCTGCATCTGCAGGCGATGCTGGTCGAGCCGGTCCCGGCGGAACGCGGGCAGCATCAGGCGGCGATGGCGCCGATGGTCCGCGCCGTCGCGCAGGATGAGGCCGCCGGGAAACAGCTCGCCGAGCAATGGCGTCCACCCGCCGGAGGCCGAGAAGGCGTCGTCCCGGTCGAAGAGGGTGCGTTCGTTGGCCTCGGCCCCCAGCGCCAGAACCTGTGGCCGTCCGAACACGAAGATGCGCGTGACCGGGCCGCGCCGCGCATGCACGCCGCGCAGGAAGCCGAGCGTATCGCGCAGGAAGCGCAGGTCGGCCATGATCGGCGGATGGCCGCAGTGGGGCAGGTGCCCGAGGGCGGGGGTCATCGTGCGGATCGGCTGCGGCGCGGTCGGCTCAGCGGTGCGAGGGCAGCATCCGCCCGGCCACCGCGAGTCCGTCTTCGGCATCGATCGCCATGCCGTTCGGCTCGCCCCCGTGCTCGGCGACGAGCGTGAAGCTGCCGCCCTGGTCGACGCCGGACACGCTGGCGGTGATGCGCGGCGGCGGGGCGAACAGAGTGCTCATCGATGGCTGCCTCGGGGCGGTCGGGTCAGAAGTGCGGCACCACGTCCAGTTCGCCGCGGCGGTCGCCGGACTTCCTGCGCCGGGCGCCGGTCGCCGGCTGCGGGTCGCTGCCCAGCAGGTCCGCCTTCACCTGTCGGATGTCTTCGAGGTGCACGCGCAGCAGTCGCGCGGCCTGGTCGCAGCGGCCTGCTTCGATCAGGTCGAGCAGCTTCAGGTGTTCGCGTGCCGCTGCTGCGAAAGCCCGCGTGTCGTCGAAGGGGCGGTAGACGATCAGCCGGCGCAGCCGGTTCGCGCGCTGGCTGGCCTCGATGAAGAACGGATTGCCGCAGCAGCCGACGATGGTTGCATGGAAGCGGGTGCCGATGTCGAACCATTCGTTGCTGGTGAGCCGGGGCGGGCGGGGCCTGGTCAGTTCCATCTGCTCGGCGCGTACCTTGGCGAAGGCGGCGGCATCCACCCGGTAGCCGGGCTCGAGCAATGCGGCCGGTTCGATCGCCAGCCGGAAGCGGTAGCTCGCGGCATGCGCCTCGGCCGAGTCGAGTACCGGCAGGAAGCGCCAGCCGTAGCCGGGCCGGCGCTCGATCCAGCGCTCTTGCGCCATGCGGGTGAGGTTCTGGCGCAGCACGGCACCGGTGACCCGGTAGCGGTCGGCGAGCAGGCGCTCGGTGACGAACTCAGGCAACCGGCCGGCCAGGCGGTCGGCAGCGATCTGGAGGTCGGGCTGGGCGGCATCGGTCTGCGCCAGCGACTGCGCGGCCCGGACCGACGCCTCGCGGTCGCCGGTGACAACGAACCCGCGATTGGGCTCGCGGGCGGCGACGCCGGCCCGCTCGAGCAGCAGCAGCGCACGCTCGATCGGCGAGCGCGAGACGTCATGGCGCAGCGCGAGCTCGGCGCTCTTCAGGCGCGTGCCCGTCGGCAGCAGGCCTGCGTCGATGTCGGACAGGATGCGCCGGGCGATGCGGCGCACCAGCGGGCTGGAGGAGGGCGTCATCGGCGACGGGCGGGCGGACAATCCGGTCGGGCCTGGCGGTCAGCCTGCGTCGAACGCCGTCGCGCGTCCGTCGGGCGGTGCCACCTTCGCCTGCGCGGCCTCGCTTGCCAGCGCGCGGATGACGTCCGCGGTGACCGGGATGCCGCTGACTGCACGCCGCGCGGCCGTGCGCGCCTCGGGCTCGCCGGGGATCAGGATCTCGTCGCAGCCTTCGGCGCGCGGCATCGCCTTCACCCGGTCGATCATCTCGTCCATCCGGTCGCGGTACTGCTGCATCGGCATGAACAGGTCGGGGCGGAACGCGATGAACAGGTGGCCGACATCCTGCGGGCCGGAGAGATCGAAGTAGAGGCTCTTCACGCCGGCGCCGAAGGCCGAGCCGGTCAGCACGCCGGAAAAGATGTCCATCATGAACGCGATCGCCGAGCCCTTCACGCCGCCGAAGGGCAGCAGCACGCCTTCGAAGGCCGCCTGTGCGTCCGTCGTCGGGCGCCCCTCGTTGTCCAGCGCGAGGCCGAGCGGGATCGGTTCCCCCTTGCTCGCGGCGAGCCGGATCTTGCCGCGCGCGATCACCGTCATCGCGAGGTCGAGCACGTAGTCGCCGCGCTTGCCACCCGGCGCGCCGACCGCGAGCGGTGCCGCGCCGTGGAAGTTGGTGCGTCCGCCCCAGGCCGGCATCGCCGGCGAGGAGTTGGTGAAGGCCATCGACACCATTCCGGCCTCGATCGCCTGCATCACGTAAAGGGCGGCCATGCCGTAGTGCGTGCTGCGCCGGATGCCGACCATGCCGATGCCGGTGGTGCGGGCGATGGCGATCGCCTCGTCCATCGCGCGATGGCCGACAACGAAGCCGATGCCATCATCGCCGTCGATCGATGCGACCGCCGGGGCCGGGCGTTCGATCTTCAGCGCCGGCGTCGGGTTGATCGCCTGGGCGCGCAGCCGCTTGCAATAGATCGGGATGCGCGCGACGCCATGCGAGGCGAGGCCGCGCAGGTCGGCCGCGACCAGGTCGCGCGCGACGGTGGCCGCGTCGCCGGCCGGGAGGCCATGCGCGATGAACATCCCGGTGCCGAAGGACACCAGTTCGTCGGCGCTGAAGTATCGTGTGCCGTCGTCGTGCGCGGGGTCGGTCATGGTCCGTGATCGCGTGCTGCGGAAGGGGTTCCAGTTTGCATTTTCAGCCTTGAAAATGCAAACTCCGGCACGCTCAAGGTTCAAACGGAAAAGGAACAGCCATGTTCGAAGGCTTTCGGGAAATGATGGTGCCGACCAGCGATCCGGATTGCCGGATCAAGCTGCGCGTCGGCGGCAAGGGGCCGGCCGTGCTGCTGCTGCACGGCAACCCGCTGACCCATGTCACCTGGTACCAGATCGCGCCCCGGCTGGCCGACCGCTATACCGTCGTCTGCGCAGACCTGCGCGGCTATGGCGACAGCGACAAGCCGCGTGGGCTGCCCGACCATTCGAACTACTCGTTCCGCCGCATGGGGCAGGACATGGTCGACGTGATGAAGGCGCTCGGCTTCGACGAATTCATGGTCGCAGGGCACGACCGCGGCGCGCGCACTGCACACCGGATGGCGCTAGACCACCCGGAGAAGGTGAAGAAGTTCGCCAGCATCGAGATCATCCCGACCCATTGGCAACTGAACAACATGAAGTGGACCTACGCCGCCCACTCCTACCACTGGTTCTTCTTCGCGCAGCCGTTCGACTTCCCCGAGAAGCTGCTCGAGGGCAAGGAGGAGTACTACATCCGGCGCAAGTTCGCGAAGCAGGGCGAGGGCAAGTTCAGCGACGAGACGATGGCGGAGTA
>LNFM01002655.1_pt1 | contig 43961 bp, 40 predicted proteins | sample 596031 | NCBI WGS metagenome assembly LNFM01 (sample SAMN04254537, study PRJNA301005) | activated carbon metagenome | isolation source: dual media filters at the Ann Arbor, Michigan drinking water treatment plant | place: USA: Ann Arbor
GGCTTCGCGAGCGCCCTCGGCATGATCTACTACATGAACGTCGTCGACTACCCGATCATCATCGGCGGCAAGCCCGCCTGGTCGATCCCGTCGGTCGCGCCGGTGGCGTTCGAGCTCACGATTCTGTTCAGCGCGTTCGGCGCGGTGTTCGGGATGTTCGGGCTCAACAAGCTCCCTCGACACCATCATCCGATCTTCGCGTCCGAGCGCTTCGAGCGCGCGTCGGACGACCGGTTCTTCGTGAGCATCGAAGTGGACGACCCCAAGTACGACGAGAAGAAGACGCGAAAGCTCCTCGAAGAGGCGCACGCGACGCACATCGAAGTGGTCGAAGAGGAGGTGGTCTGATGCGTCCGACGATCTCCAAGCTCATCGCGGCGGGCGTCCTGTCGATGCCGCTCTCGGCGTGCCGAGGCGGTCCGACCGAACTGCCGCCGATCGTCCCGATCCGCAACATGCACCGCCAGCAGAAGTACCGCCCGCAAGACACGAGCGCGTACTTCCAGGACGGCCGGAGCATGCGCCCGATCCCTGCGCACACGGTCTCGAGAGAGCAGGGCGGAATCGATCCCGAGATCGAGTCCGGGCTGCAGCCGGGCACGCGCAACTACGTCGAGCGCGTCCCCCAGGCGGCGATCGCGAACCTCCGCCACCGAACCAACGACGGACGTTGGGTCGAGGGGATGGAGGGCGCCGTCGCCCGAGGCCGCGAGCGCTACAACATCTACTGCTCGCCGTGCCACGGAACGGTGGGCGACGGTCAGGGCATCGTGTACTTGCGCTCGAGGATCTCGGGCTACCAGTACCCGCAGCCCACGTCGCTGCACGACGACCGCATCCGCCACACGCCGGACGGTCAGCTCTACGCCAGCATTCGCAACGGCATCCGAAATATGCCCGGATACGCCGCGCAAATCCCCACTTATGACCGCTGGGCCATCGTCGCGTACGTTCGCGCGCTGCAGCTCAGCCAGGCCAACGCAGGAGCGAACCCGTGAGCGCCACATCGCACAAGAGCGAAGGCAAGCTCGAGATCGACAGCAACGGCCCCTGGTCCTCGGCGTGGAAGATCGCCGCGGGCGTGGGCGCCCTTGGCCTCGCAGGAGTCGGCGCTGGATTCGCGTCGGACCCCAAGCGGCTGGCGTTCTCGTACCTCTTCGCGATCATGGCGGTTCTGACCCTCGCGATCGGAACGCTGTTCTTCGTGGTGATCCAGCACATCTCCGCGGCGCACTGGAGCGTTGGCATCCGGCGCACGGCGGAGTTCTTCATGGGCGGCATCCCGGCGCTCATCGTGTTGTTTCTGCCGCTGTTCGCGCTGATGCAGTACTTTCCCCAGTGGGAGCACTACAATCACGCGGGCGCGCACGGCGCCGCCGCGCAGTCCTCGGGCCACGGCGCGCAGCCAGCGGGCCACGGTGAGCACGGGCAGCAAGCAGGGCACGGCGCGCAAGCGGGCCACGGCGAGCGCCCGAGCTTGCACGAGCTCGAGACGCGCGGCCTCCACCACGTCCACCATCAGGTGCTCGAGAAGAAGAAGCTCTGGTTCGACAAGACCTTCTTCTTCATTCGTCAGGCGATCTACCTCGGGATCTGGGCCTGGCTCTCGCGGCGCTTCTTCAAGCTCTCGACCGACCAGGACAAGAGCAAGGACAAGAGCCTGACCGTGACGATGGCGCGCTCGGCGCCGTGGTCGATCGCGCTGCTCGCGCTGACGTTGACCTTCGCGTCGTTCGACTGGCTGATGGCGCTCGAGCCCGCGTGGTACTCGACGATCTTCGGCGTGACGATCTTCGCGGGCGGCCTCGTGGCCGCGATGGCGGCGCTGATCCTCACGGGGCTCGGACTGAAGAAGGCCGGCTACCTCGGCGACGCGATCAACGTCGAGCACTTCCACGACATGGGCAAGCTCATGTTCGGGTTCAACTGCTTCTGGGCGTACGTGTGCTTCAGCCAGTTCTTCTTGATCTGGTACGCGAGCATCCCCGAAGAGACCATCTTCTACCACGCCCGGTGGAACCAGAACCCCGCCTGGCAGCCCGTGAGCATCTCGCTCGGCGCGCTTCACTTCGTGGTGCCGTTCATCTTCTTGATGTCTCGTAACATCAAGCGCCGCATGAACATGCTGGCGATGGGCGCGGGCCTCCTGCTCGCGATGCACCTCGTCGAGTACTACTGGCTGGTGTTGCCGATGTTCAAGGCGGGCGCGCACGGCGCAGCCTCGCACGGCGCAGAGAGCCATCACTCGCTACCGCTGAGCTGGATGGATCTCGTGAGCGTGCTCGCCGTCGGCGGGGTCTACCTCGCGATGGTCTTCAAGCTCATGACGCAGCACAAGCTCATCCCGGTGTCGGACCCGCGCCTCGAGCGCTCGAAGCACCACTCGAACTGAAGGAAATCAGACGATGGCGTACGACAGAAGCGAGCCAAAGACGGGTCTGATCACGGGCCTCTCCGTGTTCGTGGTCGTCAGCGTGGTGCTCGTCCGGTACGGGCTGGTCTCGTACTACGACATGATGCACGACACCGAAACCTCTGTGAAAGTGGCCACGCGCGGCATCTGGCAGCTCAACGAGCTTCGCGCGAGCGCGCAGCAGCGGCTGTCGGGCGGCGCGATGCCCATCGATCAAGCGATGGCGGCGATCGCGCAGGGGCAGCGCCCCTCGGCGGTCAGCCCGCGCCCCTCGACGGACACCTCGGCGATCACGGGTTGGATGCAGAACAGCCAGCCCTTGCCGCGAGAGATGCCGCTGACCGAGCCGCCTCCGCCTCCGCCTCCGGTGGACCCAGCGACGCTGGGCGACGGTGGAGCCCCGGTGGTGGGCGACGGCGGAGCAGCGATCGCGGCTCCTGCGGTCGTCAACCCGGCGACCGTGCAGGCGCTCGTCAACCCATCGCCGACCGCGCCGCCGAGCGTTCACCCGGTGAACGCGACGCCGACGCCCGCAGGCGCTCCCGCGCATTGAGCGAATTCGCAGCGAATTGATTGTTTGACGCTCGCTGGTAGAGCCACACGAACCCCTCGAGAGAACGCACTGTGACCCGCTCGAACTGCCGACTGATGACGACGCTCGCGATGGCGGCGTCCGCGACGCTGGGAGAATCCCTGGCGTTCGCTCAGTACGGCTTGGGCGTGCGTCAGGACGAAGGCGCGTCGAACGCCGCGCGCAACGTGACGCCGCCGAGGATCGAAGAGATCACGGTGACCGAGCACCTGAACGCGCAGCTGCCGATGGACGTCGAGCTTCGCGACGAGCGCGGCCGCGCGGTGCGGCTCAGCGAGTACTTCACCACTGGCAAGCCGGTGCTGATCAACCTCGCGTACTACCGCTGTCCGATGCTCTGTAACCTCGTGTCCAACGCGATGGTCAACGGGCTTCGGCAGGTCGCGTGGAACCCTGGGGATCAATACGAAGTGCTCACGGTGAGCATCGATCCGCGCGAGACGTCGCAGGACGCGACGAATCGCCGTGCGCGCGTCGCCGATCAGTTCGCGCGCGCGTCGGGCGCCCGCGGCTGGCACTTCACGGTGGGTGACGAGGCGCAGGTGCGCAGGCTGGCGACGGCGCTGGGCTTCGGCTACCGCTACGAGCGAAGCCAGAACCAGTACTCGCACCCGGCGGTGATCTTCGTGGCGACTCCGTCAGGAAAGATCGCGCGATACCTGTACGGGATCTCGTTTCCGGCCAACGACCTTCGGCTGGGACTCATCGAGGCGTCCGAGGGGCGCTCGATCAGCACGGTGGATCGCGTGCTGATGTTTTGTTTTCACTTCGATCCCCAAGACCGTCGCTACGTCCTTGTGGCGCGGCAGGTGATGAAGCTCGGAGGCGGAGTGACTGCGGCGCTGCTCGGCAGCGGTCTGCTTGCGCTCTGGCTTCGCGAGCTGCGCAGAGACCGCGACCGAACGACCGCGACCGCAGGCATCTATCGCCGCGACGGCCGCGACACTGACGAGCAGGAGCACCGCGGGTAGCTCCCCGCGGCGCATCAGAAACCGGATTTCCTAAAGAGACCCTTCAGTCTCGTACGAACGGCGACAAGACGATGGAGACGATGCAACTGCCCCCCCAATGGTCCACCTTCGCAAGGCAGGTCGATTGGGCTTTCTACTTCATCTACTACCTGAGCGTGTTTCTCTTCGTCGTGATCATCGGCGCGGCGATGTACTTCGTGTACCAGTACCGCCGAAAGCCCGGCGTGAAGGCGGAGCCGACGGGTCACGCGACGGTGCTCGAGATCACGTGGACGGTGTCGCCGCTGGCGATCCTCGCGTTTCTCTTTCACATCGGGTTTCGCGGTTACATCGACATGTCGGTGGCGCCTGCGGACGCGATGGAGATTCGCGTGCGCGCAAAGAAGTGGTCGTGGGACTTCGAGTATCCCAACGGCGGTCACTCGAACATCCTGCACGTCCCGGTGAACCGCCCGGTGCGCCTGGTGATGTCTTCCGAGGACGTGATCCACTCGCTGTACATCCCGGCGTTTCGCGTGAAGAAGGACACGGTTCCCGGCTTCTACAGCACGTTGTGGTTCGAGGCGACGCAGACCGGTGAGACCGACCTGTTCTGCACCGAGTACTGCGGCGCCGCCGTCGGAACGACCGAGATTTCTCCGGGCGATCCCAACGTCGGGCGCGAGGGCAACCGTCGGCACGTCGGACACTTCAGCATGATCACGAAGGTCCGCATCCAGACGATGGCCGAGTACAACACCTTTCTCGAGTCGATCTTGCGGCCGCCGACGGACCCGGCGACCGGCCGCGAGGCGACGCCCGAGAAGTGGGGCGAGATCCTCTATCGCTCGCAGCAGTGCAACACGTGCCACTCGACGGACGGCTCGGCGATGACCGGTCCGACGTGGCGTGGGCTCTTCGGCCGTCAGCGTCAGTTCACGGACGGCTCGAGCGCAAACGCCGACGCAAACTACATCCGTCAGGCGATCATCGCGCCGAACGCGAAGGTCGTTCAGGGCTTCAACGGCGTCATGCCCTCGTTCGCGGGGACGCTCCGCGACAACCAGATCGACGCGTTGATCGCGTACATCCGCACGCTGCGCTGAGCGGCGATTCCTCTATTCGAGCTGTTTTGACTTTCTGAGAGAAAGGGACCTCAAGCGATGGCGACCGAAGTCGCAGGAGCGCACGGACACGACGAGCCAGATCACCTGGCGCCGTATTTGAGCCAAGAAGCTGGCCGCGGCGTGAAGGGCTGGCTCCTCACGCTCGATCACAAGCGCATCGGGCTCATGTACTTGATCTCGACGCTGCTCGCGTTTTTCATGGGCGGCGTCTTCGCGCTGCTCGTGCGCCTCGAGCTGTTTGCGCCGGGCCGAACCATCATGAGCGCGGAGTACTACAACCGCGCGTTCACGCTTCACGGCGCGATCATGGTGTTTCTCTTCATCATTCCATCGGTGCCAGGAGCGCTCGGCAACTTCGTGTTGCCGATCATGCTCGGGACGAAGGACGTGGCGTTTCCGAGGCTCAACCTCCTGAGCTTCTACATCTACGTCATCGGCGCGACCTTCTCGCTGTACAGCATCGTGACCGGCTCGGTGGACACCGGCTGGACCTTCTATACGCCGTACAGCACCACGTCGCAGACGTCGGTGGTCTCGATGGTGTTGGGGGTGTTCATCCTCGGGTTCAGCTCGATCCTCACCGGGCTGAACTTCATCGTGACCGTGCACAAGCTCCGCGCGCCGGGGCTGCACTGGAAGCGCCTGCCCCTCTTCATCTGGGGCACCTACGCGACGTCGATCATCCAGGTCCTCGCGACGCCTGTGCTCGCGATCACGCTCTTGCTGCTCGCGGCGGAGCGCACGATGGGCGTCGGGATCTTCGACCCCGCGCTCGGCGGCGACCCGATCCTCTTTCAGCACTTCTTCTGGTTCTACTCGCACCCGGCGGTCTACATCATGATCGTCCCGGGCATGGCCGTGGCCTCGGAGCTGTTCGCGACGTTCACCCGCCGCGCGATCTTCGGGTACTTCGCGGTGGCGATGAGCTCGCTCGGCCTCGCGCTCGTCGGCTTTCTCGTCTGGGGACATCACATGTTCACCAGCGGGCAGAGCGAGTGGGCGACGATGCTCTTCAGCGCGCTCACGATGCTCGTCGCGATCCCCTCGGGCGTGAAGGTCTTCAACTGGACCGCCACGCTCTACAAGGGCTCGATCGAGCTGACGACGCCGATGCTCTACGCCCTGTCCTTCCTCGTGCTCTTCACGATCGGCGGACTGACGGGCCTCTTCTGCGCGGTGCTGAACACCGACATCCACCTCCACGACACCTACTTCATCGTCGCGCACTTTCACTACGTGATGATGGGCGGGACCGTGATGGCCTTCGTCGGCGGCATCCTCTACTGGTGGCCGAAGATGACCGGCAAGCTCTACGACGAGGGCCTCGCGAAGATCTCGTGGCTGTTCGTGTTCGTCGGGTTCAACACGACCTTCTTGATCCAGTTCGTGATGGGCTCGAAGGGCATGCCCCGTCGGTACTACGACTACCTCCCGCAGTTTGAAATCTATCACAAGGTTTCAACGGTCGGCTCGTGGCTCCTCCTCATCGGCTTCTCGATCTGCGCCTGGGTGCTGATCAAGTCGCTGCGCTCGGGCCCCAAGTCTCCCCCCAACCCGTGGGGCTCGGCCGGCTACGAGTGGCAGGGGACCGAGTCCCCGCCGGTGATGCAGAACTTCCGCGAGACGCCCACCATCACCCGCGGGCCGTACGACTACCATCTGTGCACCGACGAGGAGCTGTTCGACGGCTTCCCCGAGGACCTCAAGAAGTGATTCCGCGACGCTGCGCGGAGATCGCAGCGTCTCGGGTTCAAAACCAACCAAGGCGACAGGACGAAGAGCCAATGGCCAGCGCGCACAGCGACCACGGACACGGAGATCATCCGAAGTTCCTCGCGCACCACTTCGACACCCCCGAGCAGCAGTTCGACGCTGCCAAGTTCGGAATGTGGGTGTTCATCGTCACCGAGATCCTGATGTTCGGCGGGCTCTTCGTGGCCTACCTCATCTACAAGGGTCAGGAGCCGTCCGTCTTCATCGAGGCCCACCGGCGCCTCGATTGGAAGCTCGGCAGCGCGAACACGATCGTCCTGCTCTTCAGCTCGCTCACCGCGGCGCTCGCCGTGCGCTCGAGCCAGCTCGGAAAGAAGAACGAGACCACCATGTGGCTCATGATCACGATCGCCTGCGCGTTCGTGTTCATGGGGATCAAGTACGTCGAGTACTCCCACAAGTTTCATGACGGCCTCTTGCCCGGCCGATACTTCACCGCGCACTTGCCAGAGCACGCCCACAACGGCCAGGTGCTCCCGCAGCGCGCGAACATGTACTTCGCGCTGTACTTCATGATGACGGGCCTGCACGGCTTGCACGTCCTCATCGGCGCCAGCGCGCTGGGCTACGTTCTGTATCGCAACCTCCGCGGCGACTTCTCGCCCGAGTACTTCACCCCCGTCGAGATCGGCGCGCTGTACTGGCACCTCGTCGACCTCGTCTGGATCTACCTCTTCCCCTTGGTCTACCTGGTGGGCTGAAGCCATGAGCGATCACTCGCACGCACACGACGACGGCAAAGTGCACGCGCACGTCTCGCCGTTCTTGTTTATGGTCGCGATCTTCGGAGCGCTGGTGGTCTTGACGGTGGTCACCGTCGCGGCGTCGCGCTTCGACTTCGGTTCGGCCAACACCCTCATCGCGGTGCTCATCGCGACGGCGAAGGCGGCCCTCGTCGCGACGTTCTTCATGCACCTGAAGTACGACAAGGGCTTTCACGCGCTGATCTTCGTGATGTCCTTCGTGTTCTTGGGCGTGTTCTTGCTCATCACGCTCGAGGACGTCGACACGCGCGGCCGCGTCGACAACGCGAGCACCGTGCGCATGCACGAGCGGCGTGGCGAGCAGGCGCCTGGCGGCTTCGTGCTCGACCCGCGCGGCGTGCAAGCGCGCGAGCGCCAGCCCGCTGGCGGCGGCGCGCACCACTGAGCGAACACGGGGGGAAGCGAAGGGGACCGCGGCAGCGTGCGGAAGCGCTCAGCGCTTGCGCTGCCGTGGCGGTGTTGGCGCTCGAAGTACACTTCGGCTCTCGCCACCAGAGGGCATTAGCGCTACCTACCCCCGGACGTGTCCAGCGAAGCTCCAGAGCGCAGCGCTCGAGCGGGCGAGGCCGAGCGGCCGTTGACCCGCAACAAGAAGATCGCCCTCGCGGCGCTCGCGGTGGTGTTTCTCGCCATCAACGTCGACGGCATCGCTCGGCGGTTTCGTAAGCGTACGCACTTCGCGGTGGCGAGCGTTCCGCAGCTCGGATATCCCCGGTGCGGCGGAGAGGACGCGGGCGCGCCCTCCCAGGGCGAGGCGCTGTTCTCGAGCTCGCTCGTGGCGCTTCCGATGGCTGTCGACCGAGACGCGTGGGAGCGCTTCGAGCTTCGCGCGCGCGGCTGCCATCGCGTCGTGACCGTGCACCGTGAGTCTCCGCGCGAAGTGGTCGACGGCGAGGTCGTCTACGACGAGTCCATGCGACCCGTCCGAGCGTGGCGTCGCGTGGGAAAGCCGAGCCCCCGAGGCATCCTGTACGACACGCGGACCTACGATTTTCGCACGCCGTTCATCACGGTCACGCGCGTCGAGGCGAACGGGCGTCGGAGCTACGAAGAGCTGCGCCCGAAAGAGAAGCCCACGATCGTGCTGGCTCCTTCGAACGCGGGGGTTCTGCCGTGGATTCAGGCGGCGCGGTTGAGCGAAGGGGCCCGCGTCGAGGCGTGGGTGCTCGATCTGCGCGATCCGCTCGAGCGCGCGTGGCGATCCACGCTTCGCCGCGAGCCCGACATGAACGTCGACGGGCTCGGCCGCGTTCGTGTGTATGCGCTCGACGAAGAGAGCTACTTCGTCGACGAGCAAGAGAGCGTGGTCGGGACGCTCTCGGGCATGCGTGATCCCGCCCGACTGGGTCGAACGCTGCCGGCAGAGTTCGACGGGCAGTCGCCAGCAGAGCCCTGGCGATAGCGGAGCGCGGGACTACTCCGCGTGCGGGGCGCGCAGTCGGCGCACCCGCTCGAGGTCTGCGGCCCAACCACCCTGCAGCGCCGGTGGGAGCAGCTCGGCGAGGGCGAGCCCGAGCTGCGCGTCGTGGACCTTCGTGTGCTTCGCCCAGAGCACGAGCGGCCCGAAGCGCACACGCCACTGTTGGCCGTCGAACCACGCGGCGCACGGGAGCGTCGGAACGCCGATCGTCGCGAGCCATCGCCCCGCGCCGTCGCGGATCGCGCCGAGCTGGACGCCCGCGATTCCCTCGGGAAAAACCACGCTGACGCGCTCGCTCGCGCGGCGCTTCCACTGCCTGAGCGCTCCCCAATCGGGGCGCGCTTCGGACATGGCGATGACGACGAGGTGGGCGCTCCATCGCCAGCGCAAGGCGCGTCCGATGGGAGCGGCGAGGGCGCGGAGCCATCGCGCGAAGCGGCTCTTCGGGACGCGTCCTCGTCGACCGCCGACCATGAGCACGCGATCGAGCGCGGACGGACACGCGTCGCCGACCGCGTCGAGCGCAGCGCGGACGATCGCGCCGCTCGCGCCGTCGCTGAAGTGATTGAGCGCGATCACGAACGCTCCGTCCCGAGGAACGTGCTGCTCTCCCTCGACGTGAACCGCGAACGGACGCGACAGCCAACGCAAGAGCGTGCGCGCCGAGCGTCCGGTGAGCGTCGCGATGGCGAGCACGAACAAGTCCCACGCGAGCGACAGCGTCGGCGGCCGGTATCCGCGTGCGGTCAGCGCGGCGCGGGTCATTTCTTGGGAGGAAAGGGACCCTGCTGCGGGTGCTGCGCGAACGGGTTGGCCTGCGAGAGCTCGTCGTTGCTGAGGTTGGCGGTGTGAAAGCCCGGCGGCGGTCCGTTCATGGGCGGTCCGAACTGCGCGCCTGGGTTGGGTGGCGGTGGCTGTTGTGCGCCTGGGCTCGAGCTGCTGCCGGTGCACGCGGACGAGCTCGCTTCGCCGGACGCCTCGCAGCTCACCTCGCCGAGCGACTCGCTGCTGGCCTCGAACGAGCTCTCGGAGGAGCTCCCGAACACATCATCGATGACAAAGAACCGCATCGCCCGGACCTCGTGTGCAGTGTGATCGAGCGCCCTGCAGAGCGCTAGCGCGTTTGCAGGAGCAGCTCGATCGAGCGACGCCACGACGACGCGCGATGGCTGCCTCGGGGCCTCGATACGGGGCGGCGTCCCGCGGCGAAGAGACTGCAAACTGCGTGAGATTTTGCGGGAATTGCGTATGTTCGACCGGTGTTGCAGCAGGGCGTTTCGAGGGTGCTCTTCGTGCTGGTCGCGTCGCTCGCGGGGTGCACGCCGAGCGCAGACACAACAACGTTGGCGGGCGGCGGTTCGTCCGGCGGTCGAGCGGTCATGGACGCGGGCGCGCTCGAGCCCGACGCGAGCAACGTCGCTCTCGTAGAGGACGCGAGCGTCGAGGCGGGCGCGGCTGCGTGCGTCGGGACCGTGGGCCCAGCGCCAGACGGGGCGCGCGCTGTGGACGACCCGGCGCTGCTCGCTCGCGCGGTCGGCGCGCCCGAAGCGGGAGAGCTCTGCGCAGGCGTCGTCTACGAAGCGACCCGACCGATCGCGCTCTACCGCGTCTGGCAGCGAGATCGCGCGTACACCGAGCGCGGCCGGTGGTGGTCGCTCGAGCGACCCACGAATTCGAGAGAGGACTACCGACGAGACAACGCGATCTGCCCCGAGTGGAGCGCGCTCGACGTGCTCTCTCGCTGCGAGCTTCGCGCGGGCGCGCGCTTCGTAGTGGGCCCGGGACAGAGCGTTCGGTGTCAGGATCGATCGCTCATCGCGGCGTCGGCGGTGAGGCAGGTGTACGTGGACAACGACGGGCAGCGAGGGGTGTTCTTCGTCGAGCGGTGCGAGCAGCTCGGCGCCTTTCCTTCGGCGAACTGAGGGCGCTCAGGGTCGAAGGCGCGCGGGCGACTCGATCGCCGCGGGCGTGCAGCCCATCGGGGCGGTGACGGGCGAGCAGCGAGAGGGCGTCCCCGTCGGGATCTCGACCACGTACGACGTGCCCATCGTAGGCGCGGGAAAATCTGTGCTGACGATCTGCGCTCCGGACGCGAGCGCGGCCATCAATTGTGTGCGTGTATTCATGCGCGCCGTCGTCGGGTCGGAGTCCGCGCGGGTGCGAACCAGGTAGTTTGCCGCGAGCGCGCGCGCGATGGCCGTCGCGCTCGAGGTCGGGTCGTTGAGCACGAGCACGGCGGCGAAGGGCTCGCCCATGGTGCCGTCGACGAACATGAGTCGATCGTTGAGGTCCCGGCCTCCGCGCGTGTAGATCGAGCGAGGCGTCGTGGTGTTGTCGAGGTAGAAGAGCACTCGACCTCGGGTCTGCGCGAGCGTTGGCCAACCGCGGGTGGTGATCGCTTCGGCGAGCGTAGTGGATGCGCCGCGCACCTCGTCGGGCGTGATGATCCACGATCGATCGAAGACCGAGAGGATCTCGCGCTCGACCTGCGCGAAGCCTGCCTCGTCGTACGCGCCCTCGGGGCCCTTGGGCTCGACCTGGATGAACAGCGGGTGATGGCCCGGATTGGCCGCAGAAAACGTGCGGATCGCGAGCAGGCAGTCGGTGAAGTACCTGCACGTCGAGCGATCGTCGAGCGAGGGGACGTGATAGACCTGAAAGCGTCTGCAGCGCGGGTCCCACTGAAGGTCGAGCTCGAGGCCACGGACGCCCTGGTTTGTGAGCTGCTCGCCGAGCGGGGCGTGCTCGTAGTTCCACTCGGGGAGGTCGACGCGACCGCGGAGGTGGTAGCTGTTGTGCGTCGCTTCGGACTGGATGTGATTGACCCGCAAGGTGTCGTCCATCGGGTGCGCGACGGCTGGGCTGCGCACGAAGGTCATCGGTGACGGCAGCGAGGGGCAGGTGGCCGCGTCGGTCGGGCTCGTCGCTGCGTCCGCTTCGGCGTCGCCCGTCACGTCCGTGGTGTCGGGAGCGCTCATGGTGTCGGACGCGGTGACGGTGTCCGCTGCGTCCGAGCCGCTCGCGTCGACGTTGTTCGACGGAGAGCAAGCGACGAGCGCCGCGGCGATCGTGGCGGGGGCGAAGCAGAACGAGAAGCGCATCGCGAAATGATACGACGCGCACGGCCGCGAGCGAGCGCCGCGAATCAGGACAGGATGCGCTTTGCGCCTTCGACGCCGAGCGTCGCGACGGTCGAGTGCTTCGATCGATCGCCGCCGCGCATCGCGACGTAGAGCTGCTCGCCAGCGACCTCGAAGCCGAACACGCTGACGGTGTCGCGGTTGTGCGACGCGAGACCATTGCCGCCGCGGGCGACATCTGCGGCGACGACGGCGAGCATTTCGCAGTCGCTGGCGTCACGGCCAGCGCTCGCCACGACCAGCCCGTCATCGGTGGCGATCGTGATCGCGTCGAGCGACGCGCGGCTCATTTGCGCGTCGAGCAGCCACTGCAGCGCGACCGAAGAGACACTGCTGCGACGAGAACGACGTTCGCTCGCGATCATGACGAGACCTCCAACGAGCCCGCGTTCACTGCGAAAACGGCCCGCCCACGAACTGTGTCCCACATGTAGGTTGCGTCGCGAGTTTTCGACGCAGTTCGTACGGGCGATCGATCGATCGAAGAGCGTGCGGCTCAGACGAGGTCGTGATCGAGGGCGTCGAACGCGGGCGGCGCGCCGTAGCGCGGCACCGGCACCGAGCCGGACTCGCGCGCGCGACGCGCGGCTTCGGCGGCTTCCTCGGCCGCGGCTCGAGCGCGTTCCATCGCGGCGTTGGCCTCGTTGGCCTGCGCTCTCGCGCGGTTCGCTTGGGCTTCTGCTGCGCGACGGGCCTGATCGGCCTCCTCGCGAGCACGTTGCTGTCGGACCCAGGGCAGCATCTCGTTGATCTGGTCGCACGCGGTCGCGCCGAGAGACACCGCGATCGAGGCGACGAGCAACGAGCGTCGCACGCGCGGAATCGCCGGGGTCTCTGCGCTCATCGCGCCGAGAGCGCTTGCGCAAAACGGGCAACGCGACTCGTGGTGCCGCACGTGGCGGCCACAGCTGAAACAGGGGTGGAGGGCCATGGTGCTCGAGATGGTAGCGCGTTCGACCGTTATGCTCGTCGTGCGAGGCAATTGTGTACGATTGGGTTCACGATGGCGCTGAAGTGTCCCGAGTGTGCTGAGGAGATGAGCGAGCACGATGTTCCGACGGCGGCGATGGAGTCGATCTATGTCGATCGATGCCCGGGCGCAGATCACAAGGAGTCGTGCGGAACCTGGTACGACCGCGGTGAGTACCAGGCGATCGATCCGAGGCTCGCGTCGCAGTCCGCGCGGCACGCGCTCTTGAGCAGCGCGCGAACTGGCAACGAGGCGAGCGCGAAGCTGCTGAGCTGTCCGCGATGCAATCACTATCGCGATTTTCCGCAGCCGCCAGAGTTCGAGCCGCCTGCCGGTGGTGCGCCGCTCGTCTCGGTGCGATTCGTGGGCGTCGATCTCGCGCTCTGCGAGCGGTGCTCGGGCGTATGGGCTCCGCGCGGCGCGGTGGACGCGGTGATTCAAGCGCTGTCTCTTCACGAGGCGGGCGAGGGCAGAGGCTCGGGTCACTATCGCGCGGCCGCGACGCTGGTGATGCGAGACAACGGAGCGCTGCGAACGCGCTGCGTCGAGTGCGACTCGATGGTCGCGTTCGACGAGAGCACGCTCGACGTCGACGGGCTGGTCTGCGTGGTGTGCGCCGCCAAGCGCGCGCGCGGCGAAGGCAAGGCGGACGCGATCGAGCCGGGATTTTGGGGGTGGATTCGCTTCGTGTTGAAGGACCTCGGGCTACGATGAGCGAGACACAGCCGCGAGCCTCGTGCTTGAATCCTCGCTCGACGTGAGAGGTTCAACAGAGTTTGCGCGACCTCGGCTTCGGTGGGCGACGTCCGCGTTCGCGTTTGCGCTGGTCGCGTGCGGGCCGCCTCGCGGCAACAGCGGTGACGCTGGCAGCGACGGGCGCGTCTCGGGAGACGGCGCGGTCGTGGGCGAGGTGGCCAACGGCGCCACGCTCTACGCGCGGATGTGCGCGAGCTGTCACGGCGAGGCGGGCGAGGGCGGACGCGCGATCAAGCTCCAGGATTGGTCGCGCGGCTACGAAGCGCTGCGCCGGCCCATCGGGACGAGCATGCCCGCGGGCAACCCTGCGGCGTGCACGGGCGAGTGCCCCGATCGCATCGCCAACTTCATTCTCACCGAGCTGACGACGCGAGCGCTCGCGTGCGACGCGCCGAGGCCGTCTCTGCGACGGCTGCGAAGGCTCACGCGAAACGAGTATCGCAACACGGTCCGCGACCTGCTCGGCGTGGGCGGCGCGGCCGTGCAGGGCGACTGCAATCGTCGAACGTTCGCGTATTTTCCCGGCGGACGGATGGTCGGCCGGGTCAACGTCGCGGGCTCGTTCAACGACTGGTCCGCGGATCGCTGGCCGATGACCTTCGACATCGCGATGGGCGCGTGGGTCACGACGCGTGAGGTCGCCGACGGGACACACCAATACAAGTTCGTCCTCGACGGCCGCGACTGGGTCCGCGACGAGCGCAACCCGATGACTGCGTCCGACGGCTTCGGCGGGCAAAATTCGGTGATCGTGGTGTCCTGCGGCGCTTCGATGGGATCGAGCACGGGCGTCGACGTAGCGGCCAACCTCCCTCCCGACGCGCGCTCGTCAGGGGGCGTGTTCGACAACGACGCGACGGTCAACGTGGTGACGGCCAGCCACACGAGCGAGTACCTGCGCAGCGCCAAGGCCGTCGTCGACGCGCTCGGCGATCGGATCACGACGCTCGCGGGCTGCGACCTCCGCGCGGACAGGGCCGGGTGCGGCGCGCGCTTCGTCCGTGAGTTCGGCGCTAGGGTGTTTCGTCGGCCGCTCACCAGCGGCGAGCAGACTCGGTACACAGCGCTCGCGATGCGCGGTTCGGACCCGGTCCTGGGCCTTCGCGTGGCGCTGCGCGGGATGCTCGTGTCGCCGTCGTTTTTGTATCGCACAGAGCTCGGCGAACGACAGCCGGACGGCACCTACAGGCTCACGGGCTACGAGGTCGCGAGCGCGCTCTCGTACGCGCTGTGGGGGACGCTCCCCGACGCGGCGCTCACCGCGGCCGCGGCGGACGGGACGCTCTCTTCCCCAGCGGGAATCGAGCGCGAGGCGCGGAGGCTCGTGGCCGACCCGAGGGCGCGGACCGCGTTTGCGTCCTTCGCGCTGCAGTGGCTCGAGGTCGAGCCCGTCGCCAACGCCACACGAAATCAAACGCTCTACCCGACGTGGAGCGAGTCGCTGAGGGCCTCGGTGATGGAGGAGGCGCGGCGCTTCGTGACGCACGTGGTGTTCGACGGCTCGCACCGGCTCGGCGAGCTCTTCACCGCGGACTACAGCTTCGTCAACGGCGAGCTGGCGACGCACTACGGGATCTCGGGCGTGACCGGCACCAGTTTTCAACGGGCGTCCTGGCCGTCGCCAGACCGCGCCGGGGTGCTCGGGCTCTCGGCGGTGCTCGCGCGCTTCGCGCACTCGGACCAGACCTCGCCCATTCAGCGCGGGATCTTCGTGCGAGAGAACTTGCTCTGCCAGGAGTTTCCTCCGCCGCCGGCGAACGCTGGCGGGGTTCCGGACGTCGATCCCAGGGCGACGACGCGGGCGCGCTTCGCGATGCACACGTCCAACGCGGCGTGCAACGCGTGCCATCGCTACATCGACGACGTGGGCTTCGGGTTCGAGGGCTTCGACGCGATCGGCCGCGTCAGGACTACGGAGAACGGCGCGATGATCGACCGGGTCGGCTCGCTGCTAGACATCGAGTCCGACGGCGGGATGGACGCGCTTCGCTTCGCGACGCTGCGCGAGCTGGGGCAGGCGCTGTCTTCGAGCCAGAGCGCGCGGTCTTGCTTCGCGCGGCAGTACTTTCGCTACGCGCGGGGCTACCACGAGACGCTGTCGGACCGCTGCGGGGTGCGCTCGCTCGTGGCGCGCTTCGGCGCGGCGGGCGACGATGTGCGAGAGCTGATGGTGGCGGTCTTCGCGGCGCCAGAGTTTGTTCTGAGGAGCCCACGATGAGCGTGCGATCGTTTTCGAGAAGGGCGCTGTTGCAGGGGCTCTTGGCGGGCACGGCGGCGACGGCGATCACGGCGGCCACGCGGCGGGCGATGGGCAACGGGCGCGCGCGGCGCGTGATCGTCTTCTATTATCCCGACGGAATCGCTGGTCGAAGCCAGGACGGCATGGGCACGCTCTGGTGGGCGAGCGGCGCCGGGAGCTCGCTCATGCTCAGCGAGATCTTGCAGCCGCTCGAGGCTCGCAAGGGCGACTGCGTGTTCGTGCGCGGGACGCACATGGGCTCGACCGACGAGGGCTCGCACCCAGGCGGCGCCAAGAAGCTGCTCACCAACAAAGACGGCGGCGGCGGGACGTCGATCGACCAGCACCTGGCCAACACCGTCGGCCGCGAGGCGATGCACCGGCACCTGTACCTCGGCGCGCAGGCCAACGCGAACAACGCTTCGGGAGACAAGCACATCAGCTACGCGAGCCCTGGGGTGACCGTGGCGCCCGAGGACGATCCGATCCGCGCGTTTCGCCGCCTGTTCGGCAGCGGAACCGTCGGCGGAATGCCCGCCCCCATGCCGACCAACACGGACCTCGAGGACGATCGCTCGGTGATCGACAGCGCGCTCGGCGATTTGAACGAGCTGAAGCTCCGCGCGGGAGTCTCCGAGTCGGCCAAGCTGGACTTGCACCTCGAGGCGCTGCGCGAGCTCGAGACGCGCCTTCGGGCGATGTCGATGGGGATGATGATGGGCGCGCCTCCGCCGCCTGCGTCCTGCTCGATGCCGAGGCTCGAGTACGCAGAGCTGACGGGGTCAGCGCTGTATGCGCCCGAGAATTTTCCCAGGATTTTGCGGGCGCAAACGGACCTGATGGTGACCGCGATGGCGTGCGGTCTCACGAAGGTGGGCGTGATCCAGTGCTCGCATCACACGAGCGAGCTGATCATGTCGCGCTTCATGGGCTCGGAGATGTTCGACCCGGGCTTCGACATGCGCAGCCACCAGGCGTCGCACTACGGAGCGCGGCAAGACCGCGGCAATCGACTGTTTACGGACTATCTCAAGCAGCGTCGCTGGTGGGTCTCGCAGTTTGCGTACCTGCTCGAGCAGCTGCGGGCGCGGCCCGAGGGCGACGGGACGATGCTCGACAACAGCGTCGTGCTGCTCTGCAGCGAGGTGAGCGACGGCAACACGCACTCGCACGCGGACATGCCGTTCGTGGTCGCCGGGCGCGGCGGCGGGTGCATCTCGACGGGCCGCGTGATCGAGCAGAATCGACGGCACGGAGATCTCCTCGCGGCGATCGCCGGCGCGATGGGCGAGCGCGTCAGCGGCTGGGGCGACGGCAGTGGTGAGCGGCTGCCGGGGCTGCTGAGCTGAGCGCGGTCAGAAGCGGTCGATGCGCGAGTGGCCTGTGAGAGGGACGTTCGGCGCGACGATCGCGCAGAGCGTCGAGGCCATGCGAATGTTCTGCGGGTCGAACATGAGATGCGATCGATGCACCCAAGACACCACCAGGTTCGTCGCCTTCGAGCGCCAATGATGCAGAGCGTGACACTCCCATCGATCCACCGAGGAACACCTCGAGCACACCGGTGAACACTCGTCCTCCCCGAGCTGCGGTAGGAGCTGCAGTCGCGAGATCTGAGTAGCCGTCACCGTTCGCGTCTCCGATTGTAGCGAGCCTTGCCCCGAAGCTGTCGAGCGCCGACGCACCATCGAGTGTTCGTGTGGGGGCAGTTGCGACCCCTGTTGGAGTGCCTCGAAAAATGCTGACAGCACCAGCTCCGTTGCGCCCGCCGGGATCGGCTTGGTATGCGCCAACGGCGACGTCGCCATAGCCATCCCCGTCGAAGTCGCCGCCTGTGACCGCGATGCCAAACGAGTCTCCAGCGGCAACACCGTTGAGCGTCGTGGTAGTCGCCGATTGAATGCCTGTCGAGGTTCCGCGATACACGCGTACCACCCCGGCGCCGGCCATCGTGCCGGCCGTTGCGCCCGGGCACCCGACTGCAAGATCCGCGAATCCGTCGCCGTCGACGTCTGTGCTGGCGATGATCGAAGCGCCGACGAGTTCGTCTGCGAGTTCACCGGTTAGCACTCGCGACGGAGCAGCGGCGATTCCCGTCAAGGTCGAGAGAAACACGCTGACTCGACCCACATGCGCCCGGCTGCCGATCGGAAGGCCCGGTCCACCAATGGCGAAGTCGAAGCGACCGTCGCCGTTGAAGTCGCCACCTCCCAGCGCTTCGCCCAGGCGTTCTTCTTCGACGCCTTCGAAGACATGGAACGGAATGCGCTGTAGTCCAGCGATCCCTCCAACCAACACAAAGGCGACACCAGCATTCAAGAGTCCTCGTCGCGACCCCCCTGGCGCGCCGATCAGGACGTCTGCGAACCCGTCGCCGTTGACGTCCCCTGCGGGCGAAAGAGCATGCCCCAACAGTTCTCCCATCTGTTCTCCGTGGATCACATAGTTCGGGGTCGTCGAGAGGCCGGACGCGCTGCCATGAAACATCGCCACGCTTCCCGCGGACCCGCGCATGCTGGGCGATGCGAGTGGCGCTCCGACCAACAAGTCACCGAAGCCATCTCCGTTTACATCGCCCGCGCTGGAAACCGACGCCCCAAACTGGGCGCCCGCCGCGTCTCCGCGAAGAACGACGTTCGGCGTTCGCGAAAAGCCTGCTCGACCGCCGTAGAACACCGACACCGTTCCAAGGTTGCTGTTGGCCCCGCTCGAACCAACGGCGAGATCCGAGTAGCCGTCGCCATTCACGTCGAGCTCTGCGCCTTCGCTCCGATCACGGTCGCCGTCGGCGCTTCTTGCTCCAACGCGAAACCACCAGATCGCGCTCGTCGTTACGCCTTCAACGTTTCGGCCGGCCGCAAAGCCGCGTAGACGCCAGAACCACACGCCCGCACTGAGCGCTGACGGAAGACGGATTCGATCGCCCGTTGCCCGAAGGCGACGCTCGATGGTCGCAAAGTCACGTGTTGCACTGAGCTCGACGGTCGCCCCCTCAGCGCTCGCGCCGTTTGTCCATCGCAGAGTTGGTCTTTGGCTGGTGACGCGACTGCCGCTCAGTGGCGCGATGCTCCGCGGTGGTTCGAGCGACGGATCTTCCCGAACTGCGCTGTCGAACGCCGTGTCCGAGACCGAAACATCTGCTGCCGCTTCCACGGCAACGTCAGACAAGATGACGTCGCTTCGGTCGCTCGCGCTGTCGCCTGGCGTCGATGCGTCCCGAACGACCGCTCCATCCGGGCCGCGACAAACCGCGGCTCCGAACGACCGCTCGCAGTCGTAGATGCAACCGTATTCGGGGAAGTACTCACCACCAGGTTGACACTGCTCAGGGGGGCGACGGCACGAGCAGACGAGAGCGACGACGAGGATGAGGGAACGGATGTTGGCCATAGGAGCGTTCTTCGACGGCGCCGAGTCATCAGCGTTGGAATGGCCGGCGATGCAACATCGCCGGTGCGGTTCTGTCCAGGTGGGGCGCGATATCGCAGTGCGCCTCGAGAGTGTTGCGCCCTCTCGACACTTTCTTGCGATTGCTTGGCGCTGACCCCCGCCGTTCGTCGTGGCGGGCCGCAGTGGTGGCCGCGTCTCGACGGGCCGCGTGATCGAGCAGAATCGACGCCACGAGGATCGGCTCGCGGAGATCGCTGGCTCGATGGGAGAACGCGTCGACGGAAGCGGCGAGTGGCCGCCGGAGTTCGTGAGCTGAACGCCGCGCGTGTCGGTCTCTCAGCGCAGGCCAGAGACGACGACGCGGATGGCGGTGAAGTTCAACGCAGCCGAGATGGCGTCGTCCATCCGTGGATCCTGAGCGCAGTTGGCGCCGGTGATCATGGTGTTGGACCTGCTGTCGAAGCAGGTGTCGACGACACGATCCATGTTGGTGTCGCGGAGGGCGCGCGCAGGTGTTCCCCCGCCTGGGGCGAGCCCATCGCCAGCGACGTCGATGTCTGGCTGAATTGGGCGGATGATGGGGCCAAGGATGCCGAAGCTGCAGCCGCTCGTGAGCAGGTCGAGCAGCGAGTACGGTGAGCCCATCGGAGCGGGAGCGGTCGGAATTGCGCAATTGGCTGGTGCGCCCGGCAGCCCTGCAGGCCACGGGATTCGATCGAGGTCACCGACAGTCAGCGCGCCGCAGAGGCGACCGCCGTTCAGCTGCTCGATGCGGTTGAGCGTCGTGTTGGTCGTGGTCGTTCCTCGGACCTGACCGCGGTACAGGGTCAGCGCCGTGAGCGTGCCGGCGAGGTTGATGCGCATGACGATGGTGCCCGGGCCGCCGGTGAGCATTCGCGCGTTGAGCGCTGCCGGCGAAAACGGCGAGGCAGGATCGAGCGCCATCGTGAGCTCCGAGCGCGGGATCGTGAACGCCTCTCCGGCCATGTTCTGAAACGGCGCGAGCGCGTCGGCGCCCGTGAAGAACGCGAGCCGGATCATCGGGTCGGTGACGCCAGCGCGGTCGTCGAGGTCCATGAAGTGCGCCAGCACGTTGGTCTGGCCCATGGTCACGCTGTCTTGCAGCGAGCTGTTGAGCGTGCCGATCGCGAGGCCCGTGATCGCTTCGCCGAGTCGATTGTCGATCACGCGATCGCCGTTGAGGTCGCACCCATCGGGCATGGTCGTCGTAGACTGCACGATCGAGATCGTGTTCGCGCGCAGGGTCTGCTCGAGGCGGCAACGGTCGCTGCAGCCGTCCCATCGCGTGGTGTTGTTGTCGTCGCACTCTTCGCCGGGATCGATACGGCCGTTGCCGCAGACCGCGCTGACGCCGGTATCGACGCCGGTGTCGACGCCAGTATCGACGCCGGTGTCGGGGCGCACTCCGCTGTCGACGCTGACGCCGGTGTCTCCGCCGACGCCGGTGTCCACGCGAACGCCAGTGTCCACGCCGGTGTCTGTCACGCGCGAATCGAAGGGCACGCCGCTGTCGACGAGGACGCCGGTGTCCGGGCGAACGCCGGTGTCCATCACCATGACGCCCGTGTCCGTGCGAACGCCGGTGTCGGTCACCATGACTCCGGTGTCCGTGCGAACGCCGGTGTCCATCACCATGACGCCCGAGTCTGGATCGACGCCGGTGTCCATCGTCACGATGCCCGAGTCTGGATCGACGCCGGTGTCCGTGGGCGACGCGCTGTCGTCGGGCACTCCAGAGTCCTCGACCGTGGGAACGTCGTCGACCGTACCGTCCGGCGCCATCACGTCGCCCGGCGGCTGCCCGTCGGGGCGCGACGTGTCACCGCGCGTGTCGTTGGTGTTCGCGTCGCCGCCGTCGCCGGGCACCATCTGCGCGCTACAGCCTGCGGCAGTCAGCAGCGCGAAAAGAGCGACGACTCTCCTTGGGTCCTTCGAAGCGCGTGTATTCATACAAAGGATCGTAAGCGCAGCCGTTGCGTTCGCGCAATTCGCTCTGCAAATTCCGCGGCGAAACCAATGTGCGCCTTCGTGATCTTCTGTGCGCACGCGCGCATGTGCCCGCCGGTGGACGACTGTGGGACAGTGATAGAACGTTCGTCCCATGCGAGGGACGATGGATCCGAGCTCGATCGAGCTGTTTGCGTCGGTGGTCGAGCTCGGCGGGGTTCGCGCGGCGGCGCAGAAGCTGGGGCTCGCGCGCTCGAGCGTGAGCCGGGCGCTCGCGGAGCTCGAGGCGAAGCTCGGCGTCAGGCTCCTCGAGCGCAGCACTCGGGCGATGAAGGTGACCGAGGCCGGAGCGCTCTTGCTCGAGCGGGCGCGGCCCGCGCTGGTGATGCTCGCGGACGCCGAGAGCGCGGTGCGCGCGCTGAAGAAGCGCCCCACTGGGACGCTCAAGATCGCGGCTCCGCCGCTGGTCGCCGAGCAGTTTCTCCCGTCAGTGCTCGAGCGATACGGTCGTCGCTATCCCGAGGTGAAGCTGGACTTGCGCCTCGACGACGCGCCGGTCTCGCTCGTCGACGAGGGCATCGACTGCGCGATCAGGACCGGGCCCCTCTCGGACTCCTCGCTCGTCGCTCGTCGCCTCGGCGCGGGGAGCGGTCACGTGTACGCCTCGCCCGACTACCTCGCGTCCCGCGGCGAGCCTTCGCACCCGTTGGCGCTCAGCGAGCACGACACGATCGTGTTCACCGGCCGGAGGCAGCCCAATCGATGGGTGTTCGAGGCCGGCGACGAGCGGATCGTGGTCAACGTCGTGCCCAAGCACCGGGTCAACAGCCTCTTGCTCGCGCGCGACTTGTGTCGGGCGTCGCTGGGCATCGCGCACCTTCCGACGTTCATCGCCCGTGACAGCGCGCATCGGGGTGAGCTTCGCGAGCTCATGCCCGACTTTCCCTCGCCGGCGGCGAGCATGTACGTGGTGTATCCCAACGCCCGGCTGCTCGCGCCGAAGACGCAGGCCTTCATCGAGCTGTTGACCAGCTATTTCGCGACGATCGACCTGTCTCGCTGAGGCTGACCATTGTCCCTCGATCTGGGACAAAGTGTCCTGTCGTGTCCCGATGCGCCGAGGCGCGTGCTGACGCAGACTGTCTCTCGTGCGAAAGACTCACGCCGACGGGCAACGGTCGCTCTCTCGACGAGCGGCGCTTCGATACGCAGCCGCTGCGGGCCTCGTCGCGTGCGAGTCTCGTTCGACCTCTTCGACAGCAAGGACCATCATGCAACCATCGATCGACACGACCGCGAGCGCCCGGCGCATCGAGCTGCGCACGCGCGGCAGCCGCCACGGGTTCATTCGGCGAATGGTGAGCCCCGGGGACATCGGCGAGCTGATCAAGCCGTTTATCTTCCTCGATCACATCGCGGGCGATACGAGGCCGGGTATGGGATTTCCCTATCATCCGCACTCGGGCATCGCGACGGTCTCGTACATCCTCGACGCGGACGGAACCTACGAAGACACCACCGGCAAGTCGGGCGTCCTGCGCGCGGGGGGCGTCGAGTGGATGATGTCCGGCAGCGGCGTGTGGCACCGCGGCGGCGTCGTGGACGGAAGCTCGCCGCGCGTGACGGGCTTTCAGCTCTGGGTGTCGATGCCTCCGAGTCACGAAGAGGCCAGCGCCGAGTCGCACTACATCGCGCCGAGCGAGGTTCCCGAGGTCGACGGCGTGCGCGTGTTGCTGGGGTCGTACCGTGGCGCGGTGAGCCCTGTTCCTGCGCCGAACCCGATGGCGTACCTCGACGTCAAGCTCGCGCCGGCCCAGCGTTGGCAGCATCAGCCGCCAGCGACGCACGACGTCGCCTGGGTGTTCGTCCACCAGGGCACCGCGCTCGTGCAAGGACAAGAAGTGACCGACACGCTGGTGGTGCTCGAGAAGGGCAACGGCGCGCTCGACGTCGTCGCTCGCGGAGGCCCAGCGCGCGTGTTGGTGGGCACCGCCGAGCAGCACCCGCACCCGCTCGTGCTCGGGACGAGCTCGGTTCACACCGCGCGCGCGCCGCTCGAGCGCAGCCTGCGTCGCATCGGCGAGCTGGGGATGGACCTGCGCCGCCGCGGCCTCGTGTGAGCGACGCTCAGCGCACTCCTGGCGCTTCGTGGCCGCTCTGCGCGACGTACTCGCGGTAGCCGCCGCCGTAGACGCGGGGGCCTTCGGGGGTGAGCTCGAGCACGCGGGTGGAGAGCGCGCCGAGAAACTGTCGGTCGTGCGAGACGAAGAGCATCGCGCCTTCGAACTTCGCCAGCGCCTTCAACAGCGTCTCTTTGGTGGACATGTCGAGGTGGTTGGTGGGCTCGTCGAGCACGAGAAAGTTGGGCGGATCGAAGAGCATCGCCGCCAGCACGAGCCGCGCTTTTTCTCCGCCCGAGAGCACCGAACACTTCTTCTCGACGTCGTCTCCCGAGAAGCCGAAGGCGCCCGCGAGCGTCCGCAGCGTCCCCAGGTTGGCTCCCGAGAACTTCATCTGCAGCACTTCGATGGCGCTCTTCTGTGGCTCGAGCAGCTCCATCGCGTGCTGCGAGAAGTACCCGAGCGACACGCTCGGACCGAGCGTCACGGCGCCTTCGTCGGGAGGGGTCTGGCCGGCGACGAGCTTCAAGAGCGTGGATTTTCCCGCGCCGTTTACGCCCATCACGCACCAGCGCTCGCCGCGGCGGATGAGCATGTTGAAGTCGTTGTAGATCTGCTTGCTGCCGTAGCGCTTGGAGACGCGCGCGACCTTGGCGACGTCCTCGCCGAGCCGGGGCGGCGCGCGAAACTCGAACTCGATCACGCGACGGCTGCGCGGGGGCTCGACGCGCTCGATCTTCTCGATCTTCTTCACGCGCGACTGCACCTGCGCGGCGTGGCTCGCGCGGGCCTTGAACCTCGCGATGAACGCCTCTTCTTTCGCGAGCATCGCCTGTTGCCTGTCGTACTGCGCTTGCTGCTGCTCGGCGCGCAGCGCCCGCTGCTGCTCGTAGAAGTCGTAGTTGCCCGAGAAGGTCGTGAGCTCTCCTGCGTCGATCTCGACGATCTTGCTCACCAGTCGATTGACGAACTCGCGGTCGTGCGAGGTCATCACGATGGCGCCCTTGAACGCGCGCAAGAAGTTTTCGAGCCAGAGGATCGACTCGATGTCGAGGTGGTTGGTGGGCTCGTCGAGCAAGAGCACGTCGGGCTCGAGCAAGAGGATCTTCGCCAGCGCGACGCGCATCTTCCATCCGCCCGAGAGCTTGGCGACGTCGTTGGGGATCACCTCGGGGTCGAAGCCGAGCCCCGCGAGGATCTCTTGCGCGCGGGCCTCGAGGGCGTAGCCGTTGAGCTCTTCGAACCGCGCCTGGGCGTGGCCGTAGCGATCGACGAGCGTCTCGATTTCGTGTGCGCGATCGGGGTCGGCCATCGCCGCCTCGATCGCGTGCAGCTCGTGCGCGACGTCGGCGACCGCGCCAGCGCCGGCCATGGTCTCTTCGAGCACAGTGCGGCCGCGCATCTCGCCGACGTTCTGATCGAAGTAGCCGATGGTGACGCCGCGATCGACCGAGACCTGCCCGGCGTCGGTCTCTTCCTGACCGACCATGAGGCGAAAGATCGTGGACTTTCCGCTGCCGTTGGGGCCGACGAGGCCGATCTTCTCTCCCTTGAACACGCCCATCGACGCGTCGAGAAACAGGATCTGCGAGCCGTGCTGCTTCGTGACTTGATCGAGGCGGATCATCGCGGCGCGGGTTTTACAGGGTCGGGCCCCGAGGCCGCTAGTGAGCAATGCGATCAATGCGATCAATGCGATCGGGGCGCCGCGAGGGCGTGTAATGCGGGTGTCATGTCCGAGCTGCGGACGGACCGATCGAGGCATGCGAAACTGCGCGCTGTCCATGTTGATGCGGCGTTTTTTCGAGTGCCCAGGGGGCTTCGTGGCGATCGGCGAAGACCTGTTGGTCGAGATGTGGCGAGCGCCGGCCAAGGCCGAGCACTTGAAGGAGCTGAACCGTTCGTTTCGCGCGGAGATCGCGCGGAGATCGCGCAGGTCGTTTGGGACACTGGCGGTGATGGCGATGCCGGCGTCCACGGTGCTCACGGTGAACGAAGAAGAGCGCAAGCTGATCATCGAGCGAGCGCTCGAGATGACCGAGCTCGCGTTCGGCGGCGTGACCGTCGTGTCGATGAACGGGTTTTCGGGGGCGCTCGTGCGCGGCGTGCTCGGGACGCTCACGCAGCTACGAAAGCAGCGCTCTCCCTCGAAGATCGTGGGGACGCTCGACGAGGGCGTGGTCGCGCTGCGAGAGTTCTTCGCGAAGCACGGGCCCGGCGCGATCAGCGAGCGGACGTTGCTTCAGGCGATCGAGGACAGCAAGCCCGCGGACTGGAAGTGAGCGCTTCGCTCACAGCCTCGCGAGGGCGGGACGCAGGCCGTCGCGCAAAGGCCTGGCGAGGTGCTCGGGCATGCGAGCGATCAGCTGTTCGACGAAGCGAGACATGGTGGTCTCGCGACGACCTCCCGGTTCTGCGAGCCAGGGCTCGATGACGGGACCGGGCTCGATGCCGAAGGGGTTGGCCATCGCGTTGACAACATTGAGCGCCGAGCGGAGGGCGGCCTCCTGGCTGTCGAACCAGGTGTTCCACCCGCCAGCGAAATAGACGTTGCTCGCGCCTTGCAGCGCTTGCAGCGCGTCGCGGGCCTGGATCGAGGCGGTCGTCGGGTACAGAACCGAGTGCGAGTGAAACAGCAGGTTGTCCGGCGGAGGGCTCGCGATCGGCGGGTTGGACCAGCTCTTGAACGCCGGGACCAGGCTCGAGCCCGCAGGCGGCCGGAGCGCGCCGAAGTACCCGCTGAACGCGACGTTTCCGGTGTTGTTCGAGACCACGGTGTTGGCCGCTTGCCACGAAGCAGGGTCCGCGGGCATGTAGCTGGACTGCGGCGCTTGCAGGGTGATCGGCAGCTGGGCGTACTCGATGGCCTGCAACAGCGCAGGAGCGTTGGGCTGCGCCGCGCGGCCGCCGGCGTTGATCAAGTTCGCGGCGGTCTGCGGGTCGCACGTGAGGATGACGACGTCGTAGGGAAGGTACGTGCTGTTGACCGTGAGCCCAGGCTGCTTCTGGACCGGGTCGTAGCCCACGGACGCGACGGCGGCGTTGACTCGAAAGTTTGTGTTGGGGGTGACGCTGCGGATTTGTGCGAGGATCCCGTCGAGGCCGATCGACGCGCTCTGGTACAGCGTGAACACGTCGCCTGCGTCCGGCGCGACGACCGGTTGACCGGGCCATCCCGTGACGTTTCGAACGAAGTACGTGAGCGCGTAGAGCGCCGAGGACTCGCCGATGCGAGAGAGCGGCAGCGACACGAACTGATAGAGAAACGGCGTGAGGACCTTGTCCTTGAAATCTTGTGTCACCCACTGGACGTTCGGCAGCCACTGGGAGATCGAGGTCGACCAGTTGCCGCTCTTGTCGAGGGCCTCGGCTTGCAGGAGAAACGCGAAGAACTGCAAGAGGGACGGGATGTCCGAGAGCTTCAGCGTTCCGTCGAAGAAGTTTTCGATCTTCGATGGGACAAAGAGCGTGCGCGCGTTCTGGTCGGTGTCCCAGAGGCAGATGCCCGCTGGGTACGAGCTGACGTCTTGCTCGAAGAGCCCGAGGCTCTTCAAGAGACTGATGTACGTCGGCTGCGGATTGGCGAAGAAGAACTGCGCGCCCGCGTCGAGGCTGTACGTGACGTCGTTGTAGGTGTACGGGATGGACCAGGTGTTGCCGCCGAAGCGGCCCTGCGCCTCCCAGAGGTCGACGGTGATCGTCGCGTTCGGCACTTGCTGCAAGGCCCACGCGGTGAACACCCCCGCCGCGCCTCCGCCGACGATCCCGACGCGAAGCGCTGTGGTCTGACTCGACTTCGAACTCTTCATGTGACTCGATCGATGCCCCTTCCGCGAGCGAGCGCCGGCATCGACCCGCGTCCCTCGCGCTCGAAGCGTCACACTTTCTCCAGAGTTCCGTTGGTCACAATTGCGCGACAGTCGTGACGAGACCTTACACGAGCGAGAACGTCCATTCCGCGCGCCGCGCGCCCGCGCGCGCAGTGGGTCGGCGTCGGTGTCGCTCAGCCCTGGAGGTGTCGCGCGAAATGCGCGAGCGTTCGGCGCCACGCGTCGTGGGCGGAGGCCTCGTGGTAGGCCTCGGGGCGGGTGTCGTTGAAGAACGCGTGCCCTGCGCCGGGGTATACGTGCACGGACGTGGGCGCGCCCTTCTTCGTCTGCGCCTCTGCGAAGGCCTTGGCGTCGGAAACCGAGAAGAACCCCTCGTTTTCGCCGAAGAACAGCACGCCGGGCGCCGTCACCTTCGAGAGGTCCGCGCCGCCCGGCGGAAAGCCATAGAACGCCGCGTACGCGTCCACCTTCGCGGCGTTGGCGCCGAGGACGGTGAGCGCTCCGCCCATGCAGAAGCCCGCGATGCCGACGCGGGTGCATCCCTCTTTGGTGCGCAGGTGATCGACGCTCGCGGCGATCTCGGCCGTGGCGCGGGCCCAGTCGAGGCCGTTCATCAAGTGCGAGGCCTCTTCGGCGTCCACCGTGGATTTGCCGTGGTAGAGGTCCGGCGCGAGGGCGACGAAGCCGTGCCGGGCGAAGCGCCGAACGACGTCTTCGATGTGCGGGACGATGCCCCACCACTCTTGGAGCACGATGACGCCGGCCTTCTCGTTGCTCGGGCGGGCGATGACGCCGTCGGTCGGTCCGCTCGCGAGGTCGATTTGAATTCGTGTGCTTGTCATGGTCTCTGTACAGAGACTATCGCGCGAGCAGCGAGGGGAGATAGCCCTCGGGCGCGTCGAAGCCGAGCAGATGTAGGATGGTGGCGGCGACGTTGCCGAGCCCCGGCGCCGCGACGTTGGGGTCGATGCTCAGCCGCGCGCTGGGGGCGTAGAGAAAGAGCGGGACCGGGTTGAGCGTGTGGCTCGTCTTGGGCCTGGGGCGCCCTTCGTGGTCGAGCAGGGGCTGCTTGGTCTTTTTGTCGAGCTCGAACATCTCATCGGCGTTGCCGTGGTCCGCGGTGATCACGAGCGCGCCGTTGAGCGAGGCGATCACGGGTAGCAGTCGCGCGAGCTGAAGGTCGACGGCCTCGACGGCGAGCACGGCAGCGTCGCGGGCGCCGGTGTGGCCCACCATGTCTCCGTTGGCGTAGTTGATTCGGCCGTGGCGAAACGCGCCCGTTCGAAGCGCTTCGATCACGCGGTCCGTGATCTCTGCGGCCTTCATCCACGGGCGCTCTTGGAAGGGAAGCGTGTCGCTCGGGATCTCGAACCACTGCTCGCCTGGCAGAGGGGCAGAGCGATTGCCGTTCCAGAAGTAGGTGACGTGGCCGAACTTCTGCGTCTCGCTGCAGGCGAACTGCGTGACGCCGTTGTGCGCGAGGTGCTCGCTCAGCGTCCGGTCGATCTCGGGAGGGCTCACGAGAAAGCGCGAAGGCAGTCGCAAATCGCCGTCGTACTGCATCATTCCTGCGTACAGAACGTCCGGCCGCGATCCGCGATCGAAAGCTTCGAACCGCTCGTCTTCGAACGCGCGCGTCAGCTCGATCGCTCGGTCTCCGCGAAAGTTGAAGAGCACCACCGCGTCGCCGTCGCGCACAGGACCGACGGGGCTGCCGTCCTTCTCGACGATCACGAACCCAGGGAGGTTCTGGTCGCTCACGCCGCGCTGCTCTTCGCGAAGCGCCTCGACCGCCGCGCGAAGCGAAGCGAAGCCCCGGCCCTCGCCGCGCACGTGGAGCTTCCAGCCGCGCTCGACCATGGGCCAGTCGGCCTCGTAGCGGTCCATGGTGATCTTCATGCGACCGCCGCCCGAGGCGACGCGGTAGTCACGCTCGCTCGACCGCAGCGACGCGAGCTTCTCTTCGAGTCGATCGACGTACACGAGCGCGCTCGTCTCGGGGACGTCTCTTCCGTCGAGCAACGCGTGGACCCTCGCGCGACCGACGCCCTCGCGCGCGGCCGCCTCGAGCAGCGCGAACAAGTGCTGCTCGTGCGAGTGCACGTTGCCGTCTGACAAGAGGCCGATGAAATGCAGCGTGCTCTTGTGCTCTCGGACGCGCGCGACGATCGATCGCCACACGTCGCCGCGAAAGAGCGCCTGGGACGCGATCGCTTGATTGACGAGCTTGGCGCCCTGGTCGAACACGCGCCCCGCGCCGAGCGCGTTGTGGCCGACCTCGCTGTTGCCCATGTCGTCGTCGCTGGGGAGGCCCACGGCCCTTCCGTGGGCGCGTAGGATGGTGTTGGGCGTGCGCTCGCGCAGAGACGCGAGCGTCGGTGCGCGAGCGAGCGTGCACGCGTTGCCGTCGCCTGGCGGCGCGACGCCGACGCCGTCCATGACGACGACGACGACGGGGCCCTCGATGCCAGCGAACGATGGGTGTTTGGAGAGCTCGAGCGAAGGGGAGGTCGGCGTGGCTGCCATGCGTTGTTTGGCCCAGGATGGTGCTCGCGTTTGCCGGTGCAGTACAGTGCCACGCCGTGAACGTCGTTCGAGCTCTCGTGGGCGCCGCTGTCGTAGCCCTTTGCTCTTGCAGCGGCCGGAGCGCAGAGACGAGCGCAACGGCCAGCACGATCCGGAGCGAGACGACCGCCGGAGGCGCAGGCATGCCTTCGCCAATCGCTCAGTCGTCGAGCGGAGACGATGTTCGATCATACAGACGCGGTGGAGGAACGATGCTCGTGGGCGAGGTGACCGGCGCGCAGGTGCTCGAGGCCGACGATCGTTGGCGCGGAGCGTACGGGAGCGCCGCGACCACTCCCGAGGGCGCTCGAGCGTTGGCCGCTGTGCCGACTGGAGCGCACCTCGACGTGGTCTTCGGAATGTGGTGCGGCGACAGCGTCCGCGAGGTGACGAAGTTTCTTCGGTACGTCGAGCGAGGATCGCAGCCCTTCAGCTATCGGTTGATCGCGGTCGACCGCGCGAAGCACGCCGAGGGCTTCACCGAAGGCCGAGACATTCGCTTCGTCCCGACCTTCATCGTGATGCGCGACGGCCGAGAGGTCGGCCGCGTGATCGAGAGCCCTCGCACAGAGCTCGGCGCGGACCTCGCGTCGCTGTTGTCCGGAAGCGCCAGCGGGCCGATCACGGGCCGCGCGGATTGATGAGCCAATCGACACGCTGACCGCGGGTCAGCGTGGTTCGAATGCGCCGATGGAGGGCGGCGCGCCCTGGCAGCGGCCGTCGTAGTCGCCGAGAACTCCGCCGGGCACCGACCTTCCTGCGCGCGCCGCGGGGCTCGACGCGTTGATGTGAAAGTCCTGCATCGCGCGGTTGGCGAACATGGGGTCGCGCTGAAAGATCGTGCCCATCTCTGCGGGGATTCCATCGCTCACGACGGGGCCTGCGAACGTGGGCACGTCCAGCGAGTGCCAGAGGTTGTTGCCGAACACGAACGTCGCGGGGGCGGTGTTGCCGCCGACGTTGATGAAGGTCCGAAGCGCGGCGCGATTGAAGAGCACGATGTTGTTGACGAACAGACCGTTGCGGGACGGCACGAAGCGCGGGGCGGTGGTCTCTTGCAGGATCCGCACGACCCACGTCTGCGGCTCGATCACGGTGTTGTTGGCGAACACGCACGCGTCGCAGCCGACGTAGGCGATGGCGGCGCCGCTGTTGGCTCCCGGTCGAATGAAGACGTTGGAGGTCACGCGGAGCTGCGCGGCTTCGTGCGGCGCGTCGATGGGACGAAAGAACTCGAGCCCCGTCGATCCTCCGGCGTTGATCGCGCGGCCGCGGACGTTCTCGAAGATGTTTCCGTGAATGGTGACGCGGGCGCTTCCTCCTTTGGCTTGAACGCCGCCAGACCCCGTCGTGTCGTGAAAGCGATTGCGCGCGATGAACCCGTCGTGACAGCCGACCATGTCGATCGCGTCGCCGGCGTTGCAGCTCGCGATGTCCGTCTCGAGCACCTGAAACTGGTCGAGGCCCGAGAGCTTGATGCAGTCGTTGTTTCCGCCGCTTCCGACGGCGTCGAAGCGAAGTCGTCGCATGATGACGTGGTGCGCAGGGGTGGCCGCGCTGCCTCCGTCATCGATGTTGAGCCCGTTGATGGTGGAGTTGCGGATCGTGAAGTTCTCGAGGACGAGCCAGGTCGGATCCGAGATGTGCAGCGCCTCGCCCATGCGCATCGCGTCGAGGACCACGGTGCCCTCGCCGACGATGGCGATCGGCTGGGTGGCGGTCCCGCGGAGGTTCGAGAGAAAGGCCGAGCCGGTGTAGGTGCCCGCGCGGAGTAGAATTCGTGTGCCTGGCATCGCGCGCATGGCCGCCGCGCGCAAGGTCGCGAAGGGGCGCGCGTCGGTGCCGTCGCCGCTCGTGTCGTTGCCGGAGGTGGCGACGTAGAGCGTGCGCGCGTAGGTGATTCCCTCGTCGAACGGCGCCGGGCCGCGACAGCCCGGAGCGCTCGCGTCGGGGGTGATCGCGTCGGGGGTGACGGCGTCCGTCGAGACGCTAGTGTCCGTCGCGAGGCCCGTGTCCGTTGGGACCGCGCCGTCGACGGGAGCGCTGTCCATCGGAGGCGTCGATCGATCATCGATCGAGCTGTCGCCCGTCGAGGCGTCCTGCGCGGGCGTCGAGCCGCAGGCGGCGAGCGAAAGCGTGAGCGCGAAGGCTGCAAACGAAGCGGGTGTCGTGCGCATTCCGATAGCGTGCACGATGCGCGCGCCGCGCGCGAGTGGGGTCGCGGTCCTCTCGGCTCGTAACCGTTCAGGCCCCTCTTGCCTCTCATCGTTACCCAAACTGTATGAGGAAAAGTCCAGGCAGAACACGATCGACGCATTGCCGGGCCCCTTGGCTCCCGGGAATGCGTCGATCGCATTCTGCCTGGATTTTCTCTCGCGTTACGTGGGTAGCATTGAGGGGCAAGAGGGGCCTGAACGGTTACCTCGGCTCCCACGCCGGCCGGCAATGCTCGTCGCGTTCGCGGGCGTGGTTCGTTGGAGTGGGGGCGGGACGTGGGCTACCGTCGCACTCATGACGGTCGCTTCAACGAAGGGTGGCTCTCGACGCTCTTCTCGCTTCGACCACGCGGTGCGCTTCGTGAGCGCGCTGTCCATGGGCGGACTCGGCGCGGCGCGCGGCTGCGGAGGCGGCACGATCACGTACTGCGAGTGCCTAAGCGGGAGCGCTGGATCGGACGGCGGGCCCGGACGGTCGTCGCGCGCGTGCACGTCGAGCGAGCTCGACGCTGGCTGCAACACCATCACGCGAGGCGAACCGTCGGGGCCGTTGCCCCCTCCCGAGCTGGCGACGTAGTCGCAGTGCGCTTCACGGCGGAAGCGGACGTCGAGCGTGTGGGAGTTTCGTTGACGAAATAGCGCAGGATCGTCGGCCGATGAGCGCCGTTGAATTCATCGCAGCCGCAGCTCGACCTGGTCGTTCGGCAGCGCGAGGAGCTCGACGGCGCGCCCTGCGCCTACCTCTGCGATCGCTCTCGATCGCTCGTGCTCGGTCAGCGCGCGGCCGAGCCTCGCCTCGAACGTCGCGAGAACGAGCGCGATACGCTCTCCTTCACGGCCCTCTTCGCGGCCCTCTTCGCGGCCCTCTTCGCGGCCCTCTTCACGGCCCTCTTCGCGGGCCTGTGCGCGGAGCTGCTCGATGTCCTTGTAGCCCGCGCGAGAGAGCAAGTTGCGCATGCTGACGTCGAGCGCGACGCCTCGGTCCCACAGCGCCGCAGCAGGCATTTTCTCCTGCAATACACCGGGCGCTTCGAGTTGATCCTGGCCCGTGTACGTCCGCACCGTGTCTCGGTCGGTGTAGACCTCGACGCGGCGCAGTCCCACGAGTCGAACGACCCACACGTACTTCGATCCTCCGGCGAAGTATTGGGCGATCTTTGTTTGGAGGTCGCCCTCTTTGGTTCCTTCGTCGGCGTACTCGACGGCGAGCGACGGCGCGCCTTCGGCCCAGCCCCCGTGGTCGGCAGGAACTCTTCCCACGCTTATGTCCGGAGCTCGCACGGTGTCTTCGCTCAGCTTGTGACCCACGTCGACGCCGAGCTCGATCACCATGGGGTCGGTAGCGAGCGGAAGGGCGCCGGTGATGTTGGCGTTGCCATGCCGTGTGCCCGCGGGAGCGAGCGCGACTGGGTGTCCGTTGGAGATCTCGTAGTAGCCCCCAGGTTCGAGACCATCCGCCCGAAACGGCCCCGCCCCAGCCTTGTGCTTGCTGTCTACCATCGCGCGGAGAGTCTACTGCGTTTGCGTGGAGCGCGCTCGCCAGGGACCCTGGTGACCACTTCGCTGCAACACGTGACTCCGTCTCTCTGCAGCTCCCTCCTCGCGCTGCGGGCTGCGCTACTTCTTCTCGAGGTGCTCGCCCTTGGTGAGCGACTCGAGCCGATCGATCACGCGCTGTTGAAGCGAGCCCTTCTCTGCGGGCGCGGCAGTGATGGTGATCACGTAGGCGTCTCCCTCTCTCGGCGGCGCTGGCAAGAGCGACGCGGGGAGCTTGATGACCTCGCCGTCGGCGTCGAGCACCACGCGCCCTTCGTCGACGCTGGCCACGGTCGCTCGTACGAGCCTCGCTGTTCGCTCTTCGGTCATCACGTTATCTCCGTGACGCCAGCGTACGCGACGAACGCGCCGCGCGCACAACGGGCGCGGGAGATTCGGGCTCGAGCCCGAGCCGCGCTCGAAGCCTCGCGCGCGCGTCGGGAGGCGTGAGCGCGAGCAGCCGCTCGGCCGCCGCTGGGTGCTGCGGCTGTCTCCGAAGCGCCTCGCGATAAGAGCGCGAAGCGGCGTCCCATTGCTGCAGCCCCTCGAGCGCGCGGCCGAGGTTGATCGAGGGGTTGGGGTCCTCTGGCAAAAGCGTGACCGCTTGTCTGAGGGCGCCGACCGCGGTCTCGAACTGGCCCGATTGGAGACGGAGCGCGCCGAGGCCGTTCCACGCTTCGCCGACGTGCGGAGCGCGCTGCGTGACCTCTTCGAACGCGCGCTGCGCGAGGTCGTTGCGCCCGAGTCGAGCGAGCGCGATCCCGAGGTTGGTGCGCGCGATCGCGTGCTCGGGGTCCCTCGCCAACGCTTGTCGAAAGGACTCCGCCGCGCGCTCGTACTGCTGATCGGCGAGGTCGAGCGCTCCCTGCGCGGCGAGCGGCGTCGCGTCGGTGGGCGCGAGCTGCGCGGCGCGAACCAGGACGTGTCGCGCGTTGGTGGCGCGCAGATCCGCGAGGACCACGCCGTACAAAACCCATCCGTCCGCGTAGTCCGGCGCGAGGCCCAGCGCGCGCGCGAGGGTGGATTTGGCCTCCTCGAGCTGTCCTTGCTCTCGCTGCGCGCGGGCCAGGTTCAAGAGGGCGACTTCTTTGTGCGGGTGCAGCTCGATCGCGCGCTCGAAGGCGCGCATCGCGCCGAGTCGATCGCCGACCGCGCTTCGGGCGAGGCCGAGGAGGTTGAGCGCCGCGCCCACGTTGGGGTTGTCCCGATCGAGCGCCTCGAGCACGTCGAGCGCCTCGTGCGCACGGCCTGCGTCGAGCAGCCACCCTGCGCGCAAGAGGCGCGCGCGGACTCGGAGGTTCTGGCTCGCGAGGGAGCCTCGCTGCATGCGCTCGATCGAACGCTCGGCCGCGCCGCGGTCGCCTCCGCTCGCGGCGGCTTGCGCTTGAACCACGAGCGCGAGCGGCTCGTCGGGCCGCAGCCTGAGCGCTCCGTCCGCGGCTTGCGCAGCGGCGGCGAGCTCTCCGCGCGCGAGCGAATCCAGCGCGTCGCACACGTGCTCGAGCGCGCGGGCCCTTCGGCTGGTCTCTTCGTCGATCCCGCCGCGAGCCATTTGAAATTGTGTGCGCGCTTCGCGGGTCGGCAGCGCGGTGAGCTCGGCGCGGTCAGTGATGGGGCGATCCAAGAGCGCGGCGCCCTCGGCTAGCGCAGCATCTGCGCGTCGCGCGTCTCGAACGCGCAAGCCCGCGGCGGCGACAGGAACCGCCAGGCACGCGACGACCGTGAGAGAGAGCAGCGTCTTTCGCACGATGAAGGTGAATGCAGACTGGCGCAGCTTTACGCAAGAAATCGACAGGAAGCGCTCTGTTCGGGCAGGGCGCTCGGACCGATCGATCGTGAAGATTTGTAGAAGATTTGTAGAACCTCGCAATGTTGTAGCTTGCCAGCGGTTGTCGGGGCGTAAGAGCTACTGTTCGAGAGTCTAGCGATGACTACAGCCAGCGATGTTTCTGCGCTCGCGAGCGCGCCCGGCGGTCCACCAGGGGCGGCGACGACTGACGCCGAGCTGCTCGCGGAGATCACGAAGAAGCGGTTTCCCTGGGGCTGGATGGCGTTGGTGCTGCTCGTCGTGGCCGGCGGCGCCGCGGTCTGGTGGCGGATGAAAGGGACCAAGCCCGCGCAGATTCGCTACGTGACGGCGCGGCTGACCATGGGCGAGGTCGTCGAGAGCATCGAGGCGACGGGCACCGTGCAGCCGCTCTTGCAGGTGCAGGTCGGAGCGCAGGCCTCGGGCCGCGTCCTTCGAGTGCACACGGATTTCAATCAGACCGTGCGCGAGGGGCAGTTGTTGGCCGAGCTCGACCCAGACCCGTTTCAGACCAGGGTCAACGAGTCGCGCGCGGCCGAGGCCAGCGCGCGTGCATCGCTCGCTCGGGCGCGGGCCGACCTGCTGATCCGAGAGCGAGACCTCGCTCGAGCGCGGGACCTTCGCACGCGCGGGCTCAACGCGCAGGCCGAGGTCGACACCGCGCTCGGGGCTCGTGACCTGTCGCGGGCGGCGATCAACGTGTCGCTCGCAGAGCTCGCGCGTACGCAGGCGACCCTGGCGAGCTCGCGCAATCTGCTCGCGCAGTCGAAGATCTACGCTCCGATGGCGGGGCTGGTGATCTCGAGGCAGGTCGATCCGGGGCAGACCGTCGCCGCGAGCTTGCAGGCGCCGACGATGTTCATCATCGCGCAGGACCTCACGCGAATGCGCGTGATGGCGGACGTCGACGAGGCAGACATCGGGCGGATGCGCGAGGGCATGGCGGTCGAGGCGCGGGTCGATGCGTTTCAAGGCGAGCGGTTTCGCGGGACCGTGACGCAGCTTCGTTACGGCGCGACGACGACCGCGGGCGTGGTGACGTATCCGGCGGTGATCGAGGTTCCCAATCCAGAGTTGAAGCTGCGCCCCGGAATGACGGCGACGGTGACCGTGACGACGGCGCGGCTCGAGAACGTGCTGCGCGTTCCCAACGCGGCGCTGAGGTTTCGCCCGTCCAACTCCGAGTCCAACGGGACCGGGGCGCGCCGAGGCAACGGGCGCGCAGATCGCGACGCGGGCGCGGGCAACAACAGCGGCGAGACGGAGGCTCCTGCGTCGCGCGGCGCGGGGCCTCGCAGCGGAAGGGTGTTCGTGCTTCGCGAAGGGCGGCCGACGTACGTGCGCGTGCGCATCGTCGCGAGCGACGGGACCCACACGGCCGTCGAGTCGCCCGAGCTTCACGAGGGCACCGAAGTGATCACGGACGAGATCGACGAGAGCGCCTCGCGCAGTCCCAGCGCGAGCGGCAGCGGCGGCAGCGGCGCCTCGAGCGGCAGCCGAAGCGGTAGCGGCGGCAGCCGCGGGCGCAGCGAGCGTCAGCGATGAGCGAAGCAACTCCAGTGATCGATCTCCAGGACATCGAGAAGGTGTACGCCCAGGGCGAGGTGATTCACCGCGCGCTCAGGGGCGTGTCGCTGAAGATCGACTCGGGCGATTTCGTCGCGATCGTAGGCCCATCTGGATCGGGAAAATCCACGCTGATGAACTCCATCGGCTGCCTCGATACTCCCACGCGCGGCTCCTATCGACTGGCGGGCTACGACGTCTCCAAGCTCGACCCCGACGCTCGCGCGCTCGTGCGCAATCGGCTGCTCGGGTTCGTGTTTCAAGGCTTCAACCTCCTTGCGCGCACCACCGCGCTCGAGAACGTCGAGCTGCCCTTGGTCTACCGCGGGATGAGCGCGAAAGAGCGCACGCTTCGCGCGGCGCGAGCCCTGTCCCTGGTCGGGTTGAAGTCTCGCTTTCGCAACACGCCCGCGCAGTTGTCGGGCGGGCAGCAGCAGCGCGTCGCGATCGCGAGGGCGCTCGTGACCGAGCCGAAAGTCCTGCTCGCCGACGAGCCGACGGGAAACCTCGACAGCAAGACCACGGAAGAGATCCTCGCGCTTTTGCAGTGGCTCAACCGTGAGAAAGGGCTGACGATCGTGATGGTGACGCACGAGCCCGATGTGGCGGCGTGCACCAAGAGGATCGTGACGGTGCGCGACGGGCTGATCGTCTCGGACGAGCGGCTCGCGCGGCAGAGGCAGGCGGGCGTCGAGCCCCCCGAGCACGCGCTCAAGTCCTCGGTCGGCGCTCGAGAGGGAGACGCGCGATGATCTACATGGCGATGCGCCTCGCGCTGTTTTCGCTGATGCGCAACAAGGTCCGCGCGGTGCTGACCGTGCTCGGAATCTTGATCGGCGTCGCGGCGGTCGTCGCGAGTTCGGCCATCGGCGCTGGCGCGAAGGAGCGAATCGAGAGCCAGTTTGCGTCGCTCGGCGTCAACGTGTTGATGGTGTGGCCAGGCGCGAGCGCCGCGGGAGGCGCGCGCGGCGCGGCGGGGAGCGGCTCCGGGCTGACCGAAGATGACGCGAGGGCGATCGGCGTGGAGGTTCCCAGCGTGACCGCGTCGGCGCCGATCTCGACCGCGAGCGCGCAGGTCGTGCTTGGCTCGCGCAACTGGTCGACGCGCGTGTACGGCTCGACGCCAGACTACTTTCGCGTCCGCAGCTGGAACACCGCTGACGGCGCCCCCTTCACCGACTCCGACCTTCGCACGTCGGCGAAGGTCTGCGTGATCGGCACCACGATTCAACGCGAGCTCTTCGGCGGCGAACCCGCGCTCGGCGCGACCATCCGCGTGGGCCGCATGCCTTGCACGGTGATCGGCGTCCTCGAGTCCAAGGGTCAGTCTGGCTTCGGGCAGGACCAGGACGATCTGATCGTCGTTCCGATGACGACGTTTCGCACGCGGGTGTCGAGGCGATCGGGGCGCGACGTGGGCTTCGTGATGGTGTCCGCGCGCGACCCGGCGCTGATGGCTCGGGCAGAGACCGCGATCACCGCGCTCTTGCGGCAGAGGCACCGCCTCGCGGCCGCGGACGAAAACGACTTCACCGTGCGCAACATGGCCGACGTGGTCAAGAGCTTCGACGCGCAGCGCGCGGCGATCACGACGCTCTTGCTCGTCGTCGCGTCGATCTCGCTCCTCGTGGGAGGCATCGGCGTGATGAACATCATGCTCGTCTCGGTGACCGAGCGGACCCGAGAGATCGGCATTCGCCTGGCCATCGGCGCGCGCGCAAGAGACATCCTCGCGCAGTTTCTCATCGAGGCCGTGGTGCTCGCCGCGATCGGCGGCCTCGCGGGCCTCGGCCTCGGCGCAGGCGCGTCGGTCATCGTCGGAAGGACGACCGACTGGAAGGTGAGCCTCCAAGCGGACACAGCGATCCTCGCGGTCCTCGTGTCCGGCGGCATCGGCGTGGTGTTCGGGTTCTTTCCAGCGCGGCGCGCGGCGAAGCTAGACCCGATCGTCGCCCTCAGACACGAGTGAGCCCATGAAATCGAGATACTCTGTATTTGCGCTGGCGATTTGCGTTTCTGGCGCGCCCCTCGCGGCGTCCGGACAGGCCCGCCCCGCCGGAGCAGAGCCCGCTCCTACGCCCAACCAGCAGCCGGCGCCGCGCGAGCTCGTGCAGCGTGAGCTCAGTCAGCAACAGTCGCCCCGCGCTCGCAGCGTGCTCGCGCTCGCGTCGGTCGTTCAGCGCGCGAGAGAGAACGCCCCCGCGGTGCTCGTGGCCGTCGAACGCGCCCGCGTCGCGCAGGCGCAAATCGCGGTATCGCGGGCGGGCTTTCTTCCGTCGCTGACGCTCTCGGGCGGCGCCAGCACTCAGGTCTCGAACGGAACGCAGGTCCTCGGCCCCCTGGCGCTCAACAACACCAACATCTCGCTGCAGCTCGACGCCTCCGCGAGCTTTCGCTGGACCCTGTGGGACTTCGGCCGAACCTCCGGCGCCGTCGACTCTGCGGAGTTCGGCGCGCGGGCCTCGACCCTCGACATCGAAGCGGCGAGGCGCAGCGCGATCTCTGCGGCGGTCAGCGCCTTCTACGCGGTCGTCCTCGACAAGGACTCCATCGAAAACGCGCGCGTCACAGCCACCCTCCGCGCCCGCTCTCTGGAGGTAGCCCGCGGCTACACGGACGCTGGCGCGCGGCCCGACATCGAGCGGACGCGCGCCGAGGTCGCGCTGGCCTCTTCACGGGTCGATGTGGCCAACGCGGAAGTGCAGTTTCGCTCGGACATCGTCGCGCTCGCCGGAGCGCTCGGGGTCGACGCGACGACAGAGCTCGACGTCGCTTCTCCCGCGCCGCTCGTGGCATTCGAAGATCCTTCGCTCGCTGCGCAGCGCGCGACCGTCGACCGTCCCGAGATCCTCGCCAATCGCATCCGAACTCAACAGGCAGACCAGCAGGTCGAGAACGCGCGACGGGGATTGATGCCGACGCTCTCGGCCAGCGCGAGCGCGGGCGTTCGGTACACCGCGAACTGGCGCTACAGCGAGCCGATGTGGACCGACACGCGCGGACCCTCGGAGTCGTTCAACGCGGGCGTGACGCTCTCGTGGGCGGCCTTCGACCCCACGGTGCGCGCCAACATTCGCGTGGCCGAAGCCAACGCCGCCGCGGCGCGCGCGCAAGAAGCGCAGTCGATGGTGACCGTTCGGACCGAAGCCGTGCAGGCGGTCGTCGCGGCGCGCGCCGCGCGGCAGGTCTTCGAGCAGAGCGAAGTGCTCGCTCGCGGCGCGGCGGCCAACCTCGCGCAAGCGCAAGGGCGCTACGAAGCCGGCGCGGGGACGATGCTCGAGCTCGTCGACGCGCAAGCGCAGGACACCCAAGCGCGCGCGACGCTCGTACGCGCGAGGTGGCAGTGGGAGGCAGCCAAGGCGCGGGCCTACGTCGCGCAGGGGCAGACGGACTCTCTGCGGTGAGCGAGCCGGTCCTCCGCTGTGAGGCGCTGAGCTGCCGCTATGGGCGAGACGAGCCCGTCCTGCGCGACGCGACGTTCGAGCTGCGCCGCGGAGAGCTCTGGGCCTTGCTCGGCCCCAACGGCGCGGGAAAGAGCACGCTCCTGCGCGCGCTCGCCGGGCTCTGCGCGCCGAGCGCTGGCACCGTGGTGCTCGACGGCGCTCTGCTCGCGACGCTCTCGCCGCGAGAGCGAGCGAGGAGGCTGGCGTGGGTCGCGCAAGAGGAGCTCGCGCCCGAGCGACGTACGGTGCGCGAGTATGTCTCGCTCGGAAGGGCGCCGTACACGCCGTGGCACGGGGCGCTCACGGACGAGGATCGAGCCGCGGTGCGCGACGCGCTTGTGTGGGCGTCGATCGAGGCGATCGCCGAGCGCGACGTCGCCGAGCTGTCGGGCGGCGAACGCAGGCGCGTCTCGCTGGCCCGAGCGTACGCACAGAAGACGGAGGTGTTGCTCTTCGACGAGCCCACGGCGTTCTTGGACCCCAAGCAACAGTGGTGGGTCGCCGAGGCGATCGCGAAGCTCGTGCGCGAGGACGGGCGGGCGGCGGTGATGGTCGTTCACGATCCCGCGCTCGCGCTGCGGTACGCGACGCACGCGGCGCTGCTGCTCGACGGGCGGATCGTCACGAAGGGAGCGGTTCGATCGGTGATCGTGCGCGACGAGCTCGCGCGGGTGTTCGGCGTCGAGGCGCGGGTGGGGGCTGATCCCGAGAGCGGCGTTCCTTACGTGGTGACCGTTCGGGGGTGACTTCGCGGGGGCTCTGCTCCGGCGCGTCGCGTCGTGCCGCGGGACGATCATGGCTCGGGAGCGACGAGAGGAGCGCGCCGACAAGGCAGCGGGCGATCGCGCCGACGTCGGATCACCCGACGCTCGACGGGCCACGCCTGGGTGTGCGGTCCTCCACATTGCGATCTCAGCGGGACGAAAACGGCCCAGGCCGTCCTGCGAGCCGCCCGTGCTAGGGTTGGCTTCGTCGTGGGATTGGACCGCACTAGCGTCGAACTCATCGAGAAGACGGTTGACTCGATTGAGCGGTCGATCGTTGCGGTCATCCGCGACGCGAACCAAGCCGACAAGCAGGCGTTGCTCACGCACTGGGCGCCGAAGCTCCGCGCAGGCCCCCCGAAGTGGCTCGATCGCCTCTGGAACTGGGATGAACTCGACAACCCAACGGAGCTGGCTTGCAAAGAAAAGCCACGCTGGCTCGTACTCGCTGCCGAGGACGGGGAGCTTTTTGGCACGCTGGTGATCAGCGGCCCGATTGCGTTGAGAGAGCTTGTTCCAGGCGCGTCCAGCGAACCGTATCTGTGGATCGAGTACCTCGCGATTGCTCCCTCGATTCGCCGTGACTGTCCGCCAGGGTTCGTCCGCGCGCAGCGAGTGGTCCCCGTCGGCGTGAGGCTGATGCAAGTGGTGATCGAGCTGAGCGTCGAGCGCGGCGCCGGAGGTCGAGTCGCTCTTCATGCGGAAGGGGACATCGCGATCGACACCTATAAAAAGTGGGAGATGCGTCGACTCCCAGAGCGAGCGCGACACCCGTCGGATGGCGAACTATATTGGGTCTTCGTTGGCGACGAGGACTGGGCCCAGACATTCAGTCAGGCCGCAACGAGCGGCGTGAAAGAAGGTTCGCGATGACCAAGTTCGACTACAGCTACGAAGAGTCCAAGCGCCTCGCAGCGCTCGAAGACGCGCGCGGGGCCTTTGGCGACCCGCAGTCGATCGGCGGCTACGCGCAAGCGTTCAAACGCAAGACAGCCGTGCCGGAAGAGCAAGAGACACCCACGGTCGCGAACAAGGTTCGCCCCAGCATCGGGAGCCTCAGCCGACGCGGCATTCGAGCGCTTGCGAAGGCGACCATGGAAGTCAGCCCGTGACCGAGATCGTTCGCAAGCTCTCCACGGGAATCGTTGGGTTGGACATCGCCCTCGGCGGCGGTTGGCGAATCACCCGTCGGATCGCAAACGACGAGCGCCAATCCGCGACGATGCTCATCCGCGGCGGCCCTGGAACAGGCAAGAGCGCCCTCGCATCGGACCTCGCGCTGCGTCTCGCAGGACAGCTCGGCGGCGACGTTGTGTACGCGTGCGTCGAGCTGCTTCCGCAAGAGCTCGTCGCGCAGCGCGCAGGGTTCGACGGCTTCGACGAACGAGCCGTGATCGACTTGTCGACGAAGGCCCACAAGAATGTCGCTGTCGAAGGACCGACGCTCGCCGTTGGGTTGCACCCGCTCGAGATGGCACGCGACCAGGAAGCGCCCGAGGGCGCGCCGCTGGTTCCGGACGTGGGCGAGATGCTTTTGCGGCTTGCAGGCATCGCGCGGGAGCGCGGATGCACGCCGCGCGTCGTGGTGCTCGACTCGCTGATCGAGGGATACGGGTTGGGCTCGACGTCGTCGCGCTACGTCGTCGATGGCGTGTGCAAGCTCGCGATCGAGCAGGGATGGGTGCTGATCCTGATCGAAGAGGTCACTGACGACCGCCCGAGCCCGTGGGCCTTCGCGGTGGACACCGTGATCTCGCTGAGATTGATCGAGCGCGACGGGCTCAACGAACGCGAGCTCTCGGTGACCAAGCACCGGTTCGGCCCCTGCGAACCAGGCCCACACCGCCTTCGAATCGACCCCGAGCGTATCAGGGTGATCCCGCCCATCGAGGCATATCGGGAGGCGCATCGGTACCTCACGCTGCCCAGGCCTGCGAACGGACGGGCAGTGTTGAGGGAGTTCAAGAGCGCTGCTCTGCTGCCAGCGGATCTGAGCGTGCCAGATGGGAGTGGGCAGTTGGTGGCAATCATCGGGAATGACGAATCGCCGGCTCGCCCTTGGCTGTTTCGACCCCCACAGTACCGAGACAGTCGTGGCGAACGGCACATAGTCTTCGAAGTTCCCGACCTGTTCGACCGCAACGATGAGTGGCTCGAGACGGCGACGCATGGCGTCAGCGCGATTCGCGGTGAAGTAGACCGGATCGCTGTCGTTGTGTTCGTGTCCTCACCCATCTCCGCCCGAGCAATCCAGACGTGTATCAGACTGCTCGTACGCTGGGGTTATCTGGTGTTCTATTGGCAGGAGGACGGAAAGCTCGACCAACTTGGGTCGCTCCAAATCGCCGTTTCCTCGACAACACTCACAACTGAACGACGAACACCAAATCAACTTCGCATCGACGTTGCTGGGGCAAAGCAAGGCCGGGTCGAGATCACCATCGAGTGAACCTGCCTCTCTGTCGCAGTCCCTCCCCCACTCACTCCTCGCGCACGCTCTTTTGCAGCAGCCGCGGCATCGCGAGACCCGCGAAGCCGCGGTCCCGTGCGGCTCTATGCGTGCTGGTGGGGCGGCGAAAACGAGCCCGTTCACGCGCGGCGCCCGTCCACGC
>LNFM01003289.1_pt1 | contig 43961 bp, 40 predicted proteins | sample 596031 | NCBI WGS metagenome assembly LNFM01 (sample SAMN04254537, study PRJNA301005) | activated carbon metagenome | isolation source: dual media filters at the Ann Arbor, Michigan drinking water treatment plant | place: USA: Ann Arbor
GCATGATGCTCACCGGCGGCGGCGCGCTGCTGCGCGACCTGGACCGCCTGCTGGCCGAAGAAACCGGCCTGCCGGTGCTGGTGGCCGAAGACCCGCTGACCTGCGTCGTGCGCGGTTGCGGCATGGCTCTGGAGCGCATGGAGCGCCTCGGCTCGATCTTCACCTCGGAGTGAGCGCAGGCAGGGCCTGACCGCCTCGCGCGCCCACCGCCCTGGCCACCCACGCCGCGCCGCCGTCCAGCAGCCAGCCCCCATGCCCCTCGGCACGCTCGACCGCACACCGCCACCTTTTTTTCGCCAGGGCCCTTCGGCGCTGACGAAGCTGGTCTTCTTTGCGGCGCTGGCCATCTTCCTGATGGTGGCCGACGCGCGTTTTGCAGTCGTCATGCCGCTGCGCCAGGCGCTGGCCATCGTGCTGCTGCCGGTGCAGCGCACGCTGGCCGTGCCGGTGGAGATGTGGCAGGGCGGCGGCGACTACCTGCGCGGCCTGCACGAGGCGCAGGCCGCCGAACGCACGGCCCGCGCCAGCATGGCCGCGGTGGCCGAGCGTGCAGCCCGCGCCGAGCAGCTGGCGCAGGAAAACGCCCGCCTGCGCGCGCTGCTCGAGCTGCGGCCCGCGATCGCCGTGCGCAGCCTGACGGCCGAGGTGCTGTACGAGGCCGCCGACCCCTACTCGCGCCGCGTCTTCATCGACCGCGGCACGCGCGACGGCGTGCAGCGTGGCGCGCCGGTCATCAACGAGGCCGGCGTGCTGGGGCAGGTGACACAGGCCTACGCGCTGACCGCCGAGGTGACGCTGCTGTCGGACAAGGACGCCGCCATCCCCGTGCTGAACACCCGCACCATGCAACGCAGCGCGGCGTTCGGCGGCGCGGTGAACGGCGGCATGGAGCTGCGCTACATGTCGGGCAACGCCGACGTGCAGGTGGGCGACGTGCTGCACACGAGCGGCATGGACGGCATCTACCCGCCCGGCCTGCCGGTGGCCACGGTGAGCGGTGTCGAACGGCGCGGCGACTCGGGCTTCGCGCGCATCGCGCTGACCCCCACGGCGCAGGCCGACGGCGTGCGCCACCTGCTGGTGTTGGAGCCGCTGTCGGCCCAGCTGCCGCCGCGGCCCCAGGCCGAGCCCGACACCACCAGCAAGCCCGATCGCCAGCTGAAGACGCCGCAGCGACGCGCGGCCTCGGCGCCGTGAGCACGAGGGCAGCGCCATGATCATGCCGCGCGGCTCCGACCAGCTGCTGCTGCCGGCCAACCCCTTCTTCATCGGCTTCACGCTGCTGGTCGCGATGGCCGTCAACATGCTGCCGCTGGGTCGGGCCCCGGCGATGCCCGACCTGCTGGCCGTGGCACTGGTGTTCTGGAACGTGCACCAGCCGCGCCGTGTCGGGGTGGGACTGGCGTTCGTGTTCGGGCTGATGATGGACGTGCACCAGGGTGCGCTGCTCGGCCAGCACGCGCTGGCCTACACGCTGCTGAGCTTCGTGGCCATCACCATCCACCGCCGCCTGCTGTGGTTCGGCGTGGTCGAGCAGGCGCTGCAGATCGTGCCGGTGTTCTATGCCGCGCACGGGGTGTCGCTGGCGGTGCGCATGCTGGCTGGCGACATGTTCCCGGGCTGGGGCATCCTGGTGGCGCCGGCCATCGAAGCCCTGCTGTGGCCGGTGGTGACCCTGCTGCTGCTGGCGCCGCAACGCCGGGCGCCCGATCCCGATCAGAATCGGCCGCTATGACCGTCCTGCGCGACGTCGAACTGGAACTCGACCGCTTCCGCGGCCGCGTGCTGGCGGCCGCCGGGCTCGTGCTGCTGGGCTTCCTGCTGCTGGCCGCGCGGCTGGTGTACCTGCAGGTGATCCGCCACGAGGAACTGGCGACGCAGGCCGAGGCCAACCGCATCGCGGTGGTGCCCATCGTGCCCAACCGCGGCCTCATCGTCGACCGCCACGGTGTCGTACTGGCCACCAACTACTCGGCCTACACGCTGGAGATCTCGCCCCGCCTCAGCCGCGCGGGCAAGGCCGGCTCGGCCGAGATGGACGCGCTGATCGACGAGCTGGCCACGCTGGTGGAGATCGGCCCGCGTGACCGCCGCCGCTTCAAGCGGCTGAGCGAGGAGCTCAAGGGCGCCGATTCGCTGCCCATCCGCACCAAGCTGACCGACGGCGAGGTGGCGCGTTTCACCGCGCAGCGCTTCCGCTTCCCCGGCGTGGACGTGCGCGCGCGGCTGTTCCGCAACTACCCGCTGGGCGAGACCGGCAGCCACCTGCTGGGCTACATCGGCCGCATCAACACGGCCGAGCAGAAGGCCATGGAGGAGTGGGACGAGGCCGACCAGGGCAACTACAAGGGCACCGAATACATCGGCAAGCTCGGCCTGGAGCAGAGCTACGAGAAGCAGCTGCACGGCACCGCCGGCTTCGAGCAGGTGGAGACCAGCGCCGGCGGACGCGCGGTGCGGCGCCTGAGCAGCCAGCCGGCCACGCCGGGCCACAAGCTCGTGCTGTCGATCGACATCCGGCTGCAGGCGCTGGTGGAAGACATGTTCGGCGCCCGGCGCGGCGCCCTGGTGGCCATCGACCCGCGCAGCGGCGAGGTGCTGGCCTTCGTCAGCAAGCCCACCTTCGACCCCAACCTGTTCGTCGACGGCATCGACGTGGAGAGCTGGCGCGAGCTCAACGAGAGCATCGACAAGCCGCTGCTCAACCGCGCCCTGCGCGGCACCTACCCGCCGGGCAGCACCTTCAAGCCGTTCATGGCCGCCGCGGCGCTGAACAGCGGCAAGCGCAGCGCCAGCACCGTGATCCAGGACGGCGGCACCTTCCAGTTCGGCAACCACACCTTCCGCAGCCACGGCGACAAGGGCCTGGGGCCGGTGGACATGGCGCGCTCGATCGTGGCCAGCAGCAACGTCTACTACTACTCGCTGGCCAACGAGATGGGCGTGGACCTGATCCATGCCGAGCTCGAGCCCTACGGCTTCGGCATCAAGACCGGCATCGACGTGGAAGGCGAAGTCAGCGGCCTGCTGCCGTCCACGGCCTGGAAGAAGCGCCACTTCAAGAAGCCCGAGCTGCAGCGCTGGTACGCCGGCGAGACCATCTCGCTGGGCATCGGCCAGGGCTACAACAACTTCACGATGCTGCAGCTGGCCAACGCCACCGCCACGCTGGTGTCGGGCGGCCAGCGGTTCAGGCCGCGCCTGGTGCGCGAGGTCGAAGACGTCATCACCGGCCAGCGCACTCGCGTGGCCAGCGACGCGATGGACGCGCTGCCGCTGAAGCCCGAGCATGTCGAACTGATCCGCAAGGCGCTGTACGGCGTCACGCAGGAGGGCACGTCGACCCGTGTCTTTGCCGGCGCGCCCTACGCCAGCGGCGGCAAGACCGGCACCGCGCAGGCGGTGGGGGTGCGCCAGAACGAGAAGTACAACGCCGCCAAGCTCGAGGAGCACAAGCGCGACCACTCGCTCTACATCGCCGCCGCGCCGATCGACGCGCCCACGGTGGTGGTGGCCGTGGTGGTGGAGAACGCGGGCTTCGGCGCCGCGGCCGCCGCGCCGATGGCCCGGCGCGTGTTCGACTACCTGCTGCTGGGCCAGGTGCCGAGCGAGGAAGACCTGGAACTGACCCGGCAAGGCAAGTCCAGCGCCCCCGTCGGCACGCCACGGCGGGCGATCGACGTGCCGCTGCCCGGCCAGCTGGCCAGGGCTGCAGCGCCGGCGATGGCACCCACCACCGTGCCTGCAGCCACGCCGCCCGCATCGGCGCCTGCCCCCACGAGCCCGGCGGCCCCCTCGCCCCCCGCAGCCGACCGCGTGGCCGCCCTGCCCGGCGCCCGCGCGCCATGAGCACGGTCTTCGAACGCGCTTCGCCCTGGAGCCGGGTGCGGGGCGCCTTCACCGGTTTCGACGGCCCGCTGTGGCTGGCGATCGGGCTGCTCGCCACGATCGGGCTGGTGGCGATGTACAGCGCCGGCTACGACCACGGCACGCGCTTCGTCGACCACAGCCGCAACATGCTGATCGCGCTGGCGGTGCTGTTCGTGGTGGCGCAGGTGCCGCCGCAGAAGCTGCAGCAGCTGGCGGTGCCGCTCTACGCGGCCGGGGTGCTGCTGCTGGTCGCCACCGAGCTCTTCGGCATCACGCGCAAGGGCGCCACGCGCTGGCTCGACCTGGGGCCGCTGGTGATCCAGCCGAGCGAGGTGCTGAAGATCGCGATGCCGCTGATGCTGGCCTGGTGGTTCCAGAAGCGCGAAGGCCAGTTGCGCGTGATGGACTTCCTCGTGGCTGGCGCGTTGCTCGCGGTGCCGGTGGGCCTGGTCATCAAGCAGCCCGACCTGGGCACGTCGCTGCTGATCCTGGCCAGCGGCGTCTACGTGATCTTCTTCGCCGGGCTGTCGTGGCGGCTCGTGATTCCGGTGCTGGCGCTGGGCGCCGTGGGCATCGTGGCGCTGGTGGTCACGGCCGACGCGATCTGCCAGCCTGGCGTCGACTGGCCCTTCCTGCACGGCTACCAGCAGACCCGCGTCTGCACGCTGCTCGACCCCACGAAAGACCCGCTGGGCAAGGGCTTCCACATCATCCAGGGCATGATTGCCATCGGCTCCGGCGGGCTCGGCGGCAAGGGGTTCATGCAGGGCACGCAGACGCACCTGGAGTTCATCCCCGAGCGCACCACCGACTTTATCTTCGCGGCCTTCTCCGAAGAGTTCGGCCTGGCCGGTGTGCTGGCCCTGCTGGCGGCCTTCACGTTCCTGATCTTCCGCGGGCTGATGATCGCCGCCGAGGCGCCCACCGTCTTCACACGGCTGCTGGCCGGCGCCATCACGCTCAGCTTCTTCACCTACGCCTTCGTCAACATGGGCATGGTCAGCGGCATCCTGCCGGTGGTGGGGGTGCCACTGCCCTTCGTCAGCTACGGCGGCACCGCGATGGTCACGCTCGGGCTCGGTCTGGGCATCCTGATGTCGGTGGCGCGCAGCCGCCGGCTGATGCAGAGCTGATCCGCGGTGCGGGCCGCGTGAACACGCCGGGTTCGGCCGTGTCGGCCGTTTGACGATCCAGGCGTCGGCCGTGCCGGCCGCTGGACGATCTAGGCGTCGGCCGTGTCGGCCGCCGGGGCAGCTTCTTCGGCCGCCAGCCTGAAGCGCACCGTGAACAGCGCCCCGGGCGGCTGGCTGGACGCCGCCGTGCGCTCGCGCGCATCGGTGACCGTGACCTCGGCGTCGTGACGCTGCGCGATCTCCTGCACGATGGCCAGGCCGAGACCGCTGCCGTCGACCTGGGTGTCCAGCGCCCGGTAGAAGGCGCGGAACACCGCCTCGCGCTCCGCCGGCGGGATGCCGGGCCCGGTGTCCTCGACCTGCAGCACCGCCACCTGGCCGAAGGGGTCGGTGATGACACGGGCCGTCACCGTGCCACCGGCCGGCGTGTACTGCAGCGCGTTGTCGACGAGGTTGCGCACCAGTTCGCCCAGCAGCACCGGCTCGCCCAGCAGCGGCACGGTCTCGCCGCTGTCCGGGCCCTCGTAGCCCAGGTCGATGCGGCGCTCGAAGGCGCGCGCCACGAAGTCGCGCACCACATCGCGGGTCAGCTCGGCCAGATCGACCGGCACGCGCCGCATCACCTGCGCGCCTTCTTCGGCACGGGCCATCGACAGCAGCTGGTTGACCATGTGCGCCGCGCGCTGGCTCGACACCGCGATCTGGTGCAGCGAATGTTTGATCGACGCCGCGTCGCCGCGGCCGCCGTCGATCTCGCGCTCGGCCAGTTCGGCCTGCATGCGCAGTCCGGCCAGCGGCGTCTTCAGCTGGTGCGCGGCGTCGGCAAGAAAGTGACGCTGCGTGGCGATGGACTGGTCCAGCCGCTGCAGCAGGTCGTTGATGGCGTCCACCAGCGGCGCCACCTCGTCGGGCACGCCGCCGGTGGGAATGGGGCTGAGGTCGGTGCTGGTGCGCTTGCGGATGCGCTGCTGCAGCTCGGCCAGCGGGCGGATGCCCCGGGCCAGCGCAAACCACACCAGCAGCACCGCCACCGGCAGGATGACGAACTGCGGCAGCAGCACGCCCTTGATGATCTCGGTGGCCAGACGCGAGCGTTTGCCCAGCGTCTCGGCCACTTGCACCATCGCCTCGTCCTGGCCGTCGGCGCCGGGCAGGCTCAGATAGGCCACGCGCACCGGCTCGTCGGCCAGCAGTTCGTCACGGAAACGCACGTTGCCGCTGGCGACGGCCGCTTCGGCGGGCACCGTCAGGCGCGGGTCGCCGGCCACCAGCTCGCCGCGCCGGCCCAGCACCTGGAAGTAGAAGTTGTCATCGGCGTCGTCGTCGCTGCGCAGCAGCTTCGAGGCCGTGCGCTCCAGCTGGTGCTGGAGCGTCAGCGCGGACGCAGCGCTCTGCGTCTGCTGCGCCGACGACTGGCGGGCCAGTGCCAGCACCACGTCGGTCAGCTCGCGGTCATAGGGCTTGTTGGCAATGGCCTGCGCCACCAGCCAGGTCAGGCCCAGGCTCATCGGCCACAGCAGCAGCAGTGGCGCGAGCATCCAGTCGAGGATCTCGCCGAACAACGAGCGCTGCTCGTGCGCGATGGGCTTGAACATCAGCCGAGCATCTCATGCACCAGCGGCGCGCCCCCCGGAGCGGGGCCGATCGACATCCCGCCGGGCCCGACCCCGGCGCAGGCCGGCGTCAAGCCGCAATCTTCTCGAGGCAGTAGCCCAGCCCGCGCACGGTGGCGATGCGCACCGGCCCCTGCTCGATCTTCTTGCGCAGCCGGTGGATGTAGACCTCGATCGCGTTGTTGCTGACCTCTTCGCCCCACTCGCACAGGCGCTCCACCAGCTGGTCCTTGCTGACGAGCCGGCCGGCGCGCTGGAGCAGCACCTCGAGCAGGCTGAGCTCGCGCGCCGACAACTCGACCATCTGGTCGTTCAGGTAGGCGACCCTGCCGGTGGCGTCGAAGGTCAGCGGACCGTGCTTCAGCAGGCTGGACGCCGTGCCCAGGCCGCGGCGCGTGAGCGCCCGCACGCGGGCTTCCAGCTCCTGCAGCGAAAACGGCTTGGCCATGTAGTCGTCGGCGCCCAGGTCGAGCCCCTTGACCCGCTGCTCGACGCTGTCGGCGGCGGTCAGGATCAGCACCGGCACGCTGCTGCCACGGCCCCGCATCTTGCGCAGCACCTCGAAGCCGTGCATGCGCGGCAGGCCGAGGTCGAGAATGACCATGTCGAACTCATGGGCCGCCAATGCAGCGTCGGCCTCGGTGCCGCTGCCCACCTGGTCCACCGCATAACCCGCAGAACGCAGGGACCGCAGCAAACCGTCGGCAAGCACCTGGTCGTCTTCGGCAATGAGAATGCGCATGGCTTGTCTCCGTAGGGCTCGATTCGGCCAGAGGCTGCACGGGGTGCGCCTTGTATGGGGCGTGATTTTATGCCGGCGGCCGACACCGACCTTGACCGCGATCAACGCCACGCCCCGGTGGGGGCGCCACAAGGAGTTACCCCGAAAGGACTGTACGCATATCCAGCTTGTGCGCCATAATGCAGCCCAAGCACCGACACCCAGGAGATCCCGATGGACGCACCCGTCAAAGCAGCGCTCAGCACTGAAAAGGCCAAGGCCCTGCAAGCCGCCCTGGCCCAGATCGAAAAGCAGTTCGGCAAGGGCTCGATCATGCGCCTTGGCGAAGGCGAGGTCATCGAAGACATCCAGGTCGTGTCCACCGGCTCGCTGGGCCTGGACATCGCGCTCGGCGTGGGCGGCCTGCCGCGCGGCCGCGTGGTCGAGATCTACGGCCCCGAGTCCTCGGGCAAGACCACGCTCACGCTGCAGGTCATCGCCGAGATGCAGAAGATCGGCGGCACCGCGGCCTTCATCGACGCCGAACACGCGCTGGACATCCAGTACGCGCAGAAGCTCGGCGTCAACCTGCAAGATCTGCTGATCAGCCAGCCGGACACCGGTGAACAGGCGCTTGAGATCGTCGACGCCCTGGTGCGCTCGGGCTCCATCGACCTGATCGTCATCGACTCCGTAGCCGCGCTCACCCCCAAGGCCGAACTCGAAGGCGAAATGGGCGACAGCCTGCCCGGCCTGCAGGCCCGCCTGATGAGCCAGGCCCTGCGCAAGCTCACCGGCACGATCAAGAAGACCAACACCATGGTCATCTTCATCAACCAGATCCGCATGAAGATCGGCGTGATGTTCGGCAACCACGCCTCGGTGCGCCTGGACATCCGCCGCACCGGCAACATCAAGAAGGGCGAAGAGATCATCGGCTCGGAGACCAAGGTCAAGGTCGTCAAGAACAAGGTCGCCCCGCCCTTCAAGGTGGCCGAGTTCGACATCCTCTACGGCGAAGGCATCAGCCGCGAGGGCGAGATCATCGACATGGGCGTGGAAGCTCGCATCCTCGACAAGAGCGGCGCCTGGTACGCCTACAACGGCGAGAAGGTCGGCCAAGGCAAGGACAACGCCCGCGAGTTCCTGCGCGAGAACCCCGAGCTCGCGCGTGAGATCGAGAACAAGGTGCGCGAGTCGCTGGGCATCCCGCTGCAAGGCGCCCAGGCCGCCGAATAAGGCGGCTTGCGCCGCTGCGCGTCGACCACCACGACCCGTTTCGCGGCAGTCTCCAGCGTGGCCTTCGGTGCGTTGTCGGTCAAGGGGCGTGCGCTGCGCTATCTGGCGCAGCGCGAACATTCCCGCGCCGAGCTCGAACGCAAACTGGCCCGCCAGGTGCCCGACATCGACGGCGCCCCGGCCCAGGAGCAGATCGCGCGCGCGCTCGACGAACTGGCCGCCGCCGGTCTGTTGAGCGAAGCCCGGGCAGCCGCTTCGGTGCTGGCCGGTCAGGGCCAGCGCCACGGCCTGCGGCGCCTGCGGCAGACGCTGCAATCCAAAGGCCTGGCCCCCGACCTGGTGAGCGACACGCTGCAGCAGGCACGGGCCACCGAGCTGCAGCGCGCCCAGGAGATCTGGCGCCGGCGTTTCGGCAGCCCGGCTACTGACCCCAAAGAGCGGGCCCGGCAGATGCGCTTCATGGCAGGTCGTGGGTTCGAAGGCGACGTGATCCGGCGGGTGGTGCAAGCCGCCCGGGATACGGACGACGCGCCTGGCGAGACCCAGGATCCCCCCGACTGACAGCTCACCCCGCCGCACCCGCCGCGCCCGCGCCCTCACCCCGGTACGGGCTGCACCGGCGCTGTGCTCTTTCAGCCAGGCCGGCCGCTTGTAAGCTTGTGCTGCAGAGCAGCATGCTAAATTCGCGGCCGCGCTGAGTCAGCGCCCCCCGCCCAAAACCCCGACGATGAGCCTACCGCCAGCGGCGCCCCAGCGCCAGCTCAAGCACCGCCGCCAAATTGACGTGCAGGTGTTTGCGCGGGGCCATGGGCTGTGGGAAGTCGATGCGCTGATCATCGACACCAAGACCCGTGTTGCGCAGATGGCCGATGGCCCGCGCGCAGCAGGCACGCCGATCCACGAGATGCTGCTGCGCCTGGTGGTCAATGAGCGCTTCGACATCCTGGAAGCCGGCTCCGAGACGCGCTGGATGCCCTACACCGGCTTCTGTGACGACCATGGCGACGCCTACGCGCGCCTGGTCGGCCTGAACCTGCTGCAGGACTTTCGAAAGCAGCTGCGCGAACGCCTCGGCGGTCAGAAAGCCTGCACCCACCTCACCGAGCTGGCCCTGGTCCTGCCCACCGCCGTGGTGCAGGCCTTTGCCGGCGAAGTGATCGACACCCGCGGCGATACCGAAGGCGCCAGCCGGCCCTTCCAGCTGGATCGCTGCCACGCGCTGCGCAGCGACGGCGAAGCGGTGCGCCTGCACTACCCGCGCTGGTACCTTGCGCCCACCCCATCTGCGGCGGCCGCCACGGCCGCCGACTGAGCCCCTGTCCCGATTTGAACGAGCGAGCGAGGAACCCCCGATGAAGATCCATGAATACCAGGCCAAGGAGCTGCTGAAGGCCCACGGCGTGCCCGTGCCACGCGGCTACCCGGCCTTCAACGTGCGTGAAGCGCAGGAAGCAGCCCAGAAGCTGGGCGGCAGCGTCTGGGTGGTGAAGGCGCAGATCCACGCCGGCGGCCGTGGCAAGGGCGGCGGCGTCAAGCTGGCGCGTTCGGCGGCCGAAGTCGAATCGCTGGCCAGCCAGATCCTGGGCATGCAGCTCAAGACGCACCAGACCGGCCCCGAAGGCCAGAAGGTGCGCCGCCTGTACGTCGAGGAAGGTGCCGACATCCAGAAGGAGTACTACGTCTCCCTGGTGACCGACCGCGCCACGCAGAAGATCGCGTTCATCGCCTCGTCCGAAGGCGGCATGGACATCGAGGAGGTCGCGCACAGCACGCCCGAGAAGATCGTCACCGAGTACATCGACCCGCTGACCGGCCTGTCGGCCGAGCAGGCGAAGAAGATCGCCGATGCCATCGGCCTGCCGGCCAATTCCACGGCGCAGGCGATCGACGTGTTCCAGAAGCTCTACACCTGCTACATGGAGACCGACGCGTCGCTGGTGGAGATCAACCCGCTCAACCGCGACAGCAAGGGCAACCTGATCGCGCTGGACGCCAAGTTCAACTTCGACCCCAACGCGCTCTTCCGCCACCCCGACATCGTGGCCTACCGCGACCTCGACGAAGAAGATCCGGCCGAGGTGGAAGCCAGCAAGTTCGACCTCGCCTACATCAGCCTCGACGGCAACATCGGCTGCCTCGTCAACGGCGCCGGTCTGGCGATGGCCACGATGGACACCATCAAGCTCTTCGGCGGCGAACCGGCCAACTTCCTGGACGTGGGCGGTGGCGCCACCGCCGAGAAGGTCACCGAGGCCTTCAAGATCATGCTGGGCAACAAGGCCGTCAAAGGCATCCTCGTCAACATCTTCGGCGGCATCATGAAGTGCGACACCATCGCCGAAGGCGTGATCGCGGCCTGCAAGGCGGTGAACCTGAGCGTGCCGCTGGTGGTGCGCATGAAGGGCACCAACGAAGACCTCGGCAAGAAGATGCTGGCCGAGTCGGGCCTGCCCATCATCGCCGCGAACACGATGGCCGAGGCGGCCACCGCGATCGTCGCCGCCGTCAAGTAAGCCCCGCGCCAAGGAAACCACCATGTCGATCTACATCAACAAAGACACCAAGGTCATCACGCAGGGCATCACCGGCAAGACCGGTCAGTTCCACACCAAGGGCTGCCAGGCCTACGCCAACGGCAAGAACTGCTTCGTGGCCGGCGTCAACCCGAAGAAGGCCGGCGAGAGCTTCGAAGGCATTCCCATCTTCGCCGGCGTGAAGGAAGCCGCCAGCGCCACCGGCGCCACGGTCAGCGTGATCTACGTGCCGCCCGCCGGCGCCGCGGCCGCCATCTGGGAAGCGGTGGAAGCCGACCTGGACCTGGCCATCTGCATCACCGAAGGCATCCCCGTGAAGGACATGCTGATGGTGCGCAACAAGATGAAGGCCAAAGAGGCCGCCGGCGGCAAGCGCACGCTGCTGCTGGGCCCCAACTGCCCGGGCCTCATCACGCCCGAGGAAATCAAGATCGGCATCATGCCGGGCCACATCCACCGCAAGGGCCGCATCGGCGTCGTCAGCCGCTCCGGCACGCTGACCTATGAAGCGGTGGCGCAGCTGACCGAGATCGGCCTGGGCCAGAGCAGCGCGGTGGGCATCGGCGGCGACCCGATCAACGGGCTGAAACACATCGACGTGATGAAGGCCTTCAACGACGACCCCGACACCGACGCCGTGATCATGATCGGCGAGATCGGCGGCCCCGACGAAGCCGAAGCCGCGCGCTGGTGCAAGGCGAACATGAAGAAGCCGATCGTCGGCTTCATCGCCGGCGTCACCGCGCCGGCCGGCAAGCGCATGGGCCACGCCGGCGCGCTGATCAGCGGCGGCGCCGACACGGCCGACGCCAAGCTGGAACCCGTCCGAGATGGCGCGCCTGCTGAAGGCCATGCTCTGAACGGCGACTCCCGCCAGCCACAAGGGCCGCCGCGTGCGGCCCTTTTGCTTGTTGCACACGGAAAGCGCATCCGCAATCACCGCAGTCCGGTCTCTGGGAACGCCCACTAAAATCGTGGGCTTATTCCCGCCACCCTGACCCACTGCCGAGAACCTGCCCGATGGACGCCTTCATGCATGCCGACTTCTGGATCGCCGTCGGCCAGATCATCATGATCGACATCCTGCTGGGCGGCGACAACGCGGTGGTCATCGCGCTGGCCTGCCGCAAGCTGCCGCCCAAGCAGCGCACGCAGGGCATCATCTGGGGCACGGTGGGCGCCATCGTGCTGCGCGTGATCCTGATCTTCTTTGCGCTGACGCTGCTGGCCATCCCGTTCCTGAAGATCGTGGGCGCGATCCTGCTCGTGTGGATCGGCATCAAGCTGATTGCGCCCGACGACGAAGCCGGCCACGGCGACATCAACGCCTCCGACAAGCTGTGGGCTGCCGTGAAGACCGTCATCGTGGCCGACCTGGTGATGAGCGTCGACAACGTCATCGCCATCGCCGGTGCCGCCGAGGGCGCGGGCGGCGACCACAAGATGCCGCTGGTGGTGTTCGGCCTGCTGGTGTCGATTCCCATCATCGTCTGGGGCAGCCAGCTGGTCATCAAGCTGATGGACCGCTTCCCGATGATCATCACCGTGGGCGGCATGCTGCTGGGATGGATCGCCGGCACGATGGCGGTTTCCGACCCGGCGGTGCTGGGTTACCTGCCCACGCTGCCCGCCGAGCGCGCCGGGGCGCTGCCGGAGGTGGTGGCCACCATCCGCTACGGCGCCGGCGTGGCCGGGGCGCTGCTGGTGCTGGCGGCCGGCACCTGGGTCAACAAGCGGCGCCGCGCGGCGCCAGCCGCCTGAGGCATGCACGACAGCCTGCCGGACGCCAGTGCCGCGGGCTTTCGGCTGGTCCGGCGCCTGGGGCAAGGCGCGCAGAGCCAGGTTTTCCTGGCGGAGCGACTGGCCGACGCCCGGCAGGTCGCGCTCAAGCTGAGTCCGCTGGGCCCGCTTGAAGACACGGCGGCGGCCCGGCAGGCCTTCCTGCAGGCTGCAGGCATCGCGCAGCGCCTGGTGCACCCCGACATCGTGGCCGTGCTCGACGCCGGCATTGAAGGCGCCACCGCCTGGCTGGCCATGGAAGCCGTGCCCGGCACCGACCTCGGCGTCCACACCCGTGCGCCGCAACTGCTGCAGCCCTCGCGCGTGATCGCGGTAGCGCAACGTGTGGCCGGTGCGCTGTCGCACGCGCACCGCCAGGGCGTGGTGCACCGCGACCTGAAGGCCGGCAACGTGCTCGTCGACGCGCCGACCGACACCGTGAAGCTGGCCGATTTCGGCCTGGCACGCGCGGCCGGCGCCGGCCAGACGGGCACCGGCATCGTGCTGGGCACGCCGGCCTGCATGGCCCCCGAGCAACTGGCGGGCGCACTGCCCACCGCCGCCACCGACCTCTACGCCCTGGGCGTGCTGATGTTCGAGCTGCTCAGCGGCCGCCTGCCGCACGAGGCGCGCACGATGGGCGAACTGCTGCGTCAGGTGGCCCAGGACCCGGCGCCCCCGCTCGACGCGCTGCGCCCGGGGCTGCCGCCTGCGCTGGCGCTGCTGGTGGCCCGGCTGCTCGCCAAGAAGCCGGCCGAACGGCCGGGCGACGCCGCTAGCGTGGCGGCCGAACTCCGGCGCCTGTCCTCCTGACGGCACTGGGTCGGTGCGAAGTCACACCGAGGGGCTTCCCGGGCCCTGGGGGCCTGGCTGAACCAAGGCACAATGAACCTTACCGTGACCCCGAGCTTGCGACTTCACCCGTGCCCATGACGATCGAGCTCCATGCTGCCGTGGACCCCGGCCGGGCGCGCAGCAACAACGAAGACTCGGTCGCCACCGACGACGGTGTCGGGCTGGCCGTGCTGGCCGACGGCATGGGCGGCTACAACGCCGGCGAAGTGGCCAGCAACATGGCCACGAGCTTCATCCGCACCGAACTCGGCCGCTGGCTGCGCGAGGCCAGCACCCAGGCCAGCGACGCCGAAGTGCGCCGCGCCATGGACATCTGCGTCGACAACGCCAACCGTGCGATCTTCAACGCCGCCAACGCCAACCCGCAGTACGCCGGCATGGGCACGACGCTGGTGGTGGCCGTGTTCCGCGACACCCGCGTGCTGCTCGGCCACGTGGGCGATTCACGCTGCTACCGCCTGCGCGACGGCCGCCTGCAGCAGATCACGCGCGACCATTCGCTGCTTCAGGAGCAGATCGACGCCGGCCTCATCACCCCTGAGCAGGCGGCCTTTTCGGCCAACAAGAACCTCGTCACCCGCGCCGTGGGCGTGGAAGACACCGTGCTGCTGGAGACCCATCAGCACGACGCGCTGCCCGGCGACCTGTTCCTGCTGTGCTCGGACGGGCTGTCGGACATGCTCGACGACGAGAGCATCGCCCAGGTGTTGCTGGCGCACGACTCGCTCGAGTCCTGCAGCCGCGCGCTCGTCGATGCTGCCAACGACGCCGGCGGAAAGGATAATATCTCCGTGATCCTGGGGCGGCCCTCCGGCAGCGCAGGCGCTCCGGCCAGGTCCTGGTGGCCCTTCCGGCGTTGAGACGGCATCGTTGTCACCCTTCACAAAACACAGGGCACCACAAGGTGCTGATACCTCGGCCTCCGGCCGCGGAATGAATTGAGGGCATGCATGGGCAAGCTGGTGGTTTCTCTGGACGGCGTGGTGATCAAGGAAGTCCAGATCACCAAGGACAAGACCACGCTAGGCCGCCGGCCCTACAACGACATCGTCATCGACAACCTCGCCGTCAGCGGTGAGCACGCCGTGCTGCAGATGGTCGGGGGTGATGTCTTCATCGAAGACCTCAACAGCACCAACGGCACCTACATCAACGGCAAGGCGATCAAGAAGCAGCTGCTGTCGCACAACGACACGGTCGAGATCGGCAAGTACAAGATCAAGTACCTGGTCGAAGAGTCGAACGACTATGAAAAGACCTTGATCATGCGGCCCGGCAGTGCGCAGGCAGGCGCCGCTGGCGGCAACCCGCTGCAGGCCGGTGGCACCGCATCCGGCTTCGGCGGCCTGGGTGCGCCGATGGCGTCCACACAGCCGGCCTCGATCAAGGTGCTGAACGGCGCGGCCGCGGGACGCGAGGTGGTGCTGAGCAAGGTCGTCACCACCGTCGGCAAGCCTGGCGTGCAGGTGGCCTCCATCACGAAGCGCCCGAACGGCTATGCCTTCGCCCATGTCGAAGGCAGCACCCGGCCGAACATCAACGGCGTGGCCATCGTCGGCGACTCGGTGCCCCTGCGAAATGGCGATGTCATCGAGCTCGCGGGCACTCAGATGCAGTTCATCTACCGCTGATCAACGGCGCCGCTGCGGCCGACAAGACCACGGCCCCTGAACACTGGGGCGGCCGCGCCCAGCCGGCGGGGCGGCCCGCCCGGGCCAGGGCCCGTGACGGGCTTCACACCGGACACCGCATGCTCGACAAAGCACGGCACTCTTGACGGCGATGGCCTTGCGCTGCCGAACACGCGAGGTCAGCATCGGTGCCCCGCCCGCATGGCAGCCCGGCATGCGGCCCCAGTGTTGACCGCCCCCCATGCAGATTCGTGTCCTCGGTTGTTCGGGATCCATTGCCGCCGGCAGCAGGACCACCTCTTTCCTGCTCGACGGCACGATCCTCATCGATGCCGGCACGGGGGTGGGTGACCTGACGCTCGAAGAAATGGTGCGCATCGACCACATCCTGGTCACGCACTCCCACCTGGACCACGTGCTGTCGATCGGGCTGCTGGCCGACAGCGTGACGCGGCGGCGCAGGGCGGCCCGCCGGCCACCGATCGTCGTGCACGCCCTGGCCGACACCCTGGCGGCGCTGCGCCTGCACATCTTCAACGGCGTGATCTGGCCCGACTTCACGCGCCTGCCCGACGTGGTCAACCCGGTGCTGAAATTCCAGGCGATCGAAGAAGGCGAGCAGTTGACGCTGGACGGCCACCACCTGGAGGTGCTGCCTGCCCGCCACACCGTACCCGCCGTGGGCTACGCGGTGCATGGCAGCCACGGGGCGTGGGTCTTCACAGGCGACACCGGCCCCAACCCCGCGTTGTGGGCGCGGCTGGCGCAGTTTCCGGTGGCCATGCTCGTCATCGAAACCGCCTTCGGCGACGACGAGCGCGCACTCGCAGGCATCAGCCGGCATCTGTGCCCCGCGGACCTGCAGGCCGAACTGGCCCAGCTGACCACGCCCACCGAGGTGTTCATCACGCACATCAAGCCCGGCGAGGTGGACGCGGTGATGACGGAGATTGCAGCGCAGGGCAGCCGCCACCGCGTGCGCGCGCTGGTGTCGGGCGACGTGATGGACTTGTCAGCCTGATTCTCGGCACAGCTGACGTGAAACGTCATCTGAGGCGCCCCGGCGCCACCTGCCGACAGCCAATGTGACCAATCCCGTCAGCTGCCGCGGCAAATGCCACGCTTGAAGGCCCCATTTCAACTGGCACGGCCCCTGCATACAGGGGATCGCCGACGTCCTTTGACTGACCACCCACCCCTCTAGGAGTTTTTGACTATGAAGCGCGTTCAACAAGGTTTCACCCTGATCGAACTGATGATCGTCGTGGCGATCATCGGTATCCTGGCGGCGGTGGCACTGCCGGCTTATCAGGATTACACGAAGAAGGCGAAGATGTCCGAGGTGATCCTGGCCGCCTCGGCGTGCCGGACCACCATCACTGAAGTGGCCCAGACGACCACCACTGCGTCGCTGCCAGGCGCCAACGGCTGGGGTTGCGAGTCGACTTCATCGACCTCCAAGTATGTGGCGTCGGTCCAGACCAGCGCCACCGGCGTCGTCACCGTTGTGGCGCAGGGTTTCGGTGACGCTACCATCGACACCTTCAACATCACGCTGACGCCGAACCCGCTTCCGGTTGCCGGCACCAGCACCGTGATCCGCGAGTGGACCTGCGGCGGCTCGATTCCCGCCAAGTTCCGCCCGGGCTCCTGCAAGTAACGGGATTCAGAACCGATAGCAAGAGGGCAGCCTTGGCTGCCCTTTTTGTTTGGAGTCTCTACAAGTGCCGTTAGCAGTTGCCCTGCTGTCCGCCTTGCCGCTGGCTTGGCTGGTACCCAATCACTACCCACCTTGGCCAGCCGCATGGTCCGACGGGGTCGCGCTCGTGCTGCTGGCCTCAGCTGCAGTCGCGTATTCGACCCAGGCAGAAATTTCTCGCCATTGGGTCTTGTTCATTGGACTGGCGCTGCTCACCGTCGTTGCGCAGGCACTTGTTGGTCACATCTACTTCTGGGGCGACGCGTGGATGGTCGGCCTCTACCTGTCCGCCTTTGCGGTTTCCATCGCAATGGGCAGTGGAGCGACACGATCCGCCCGCGGGCATTCAGCAGATGTCTTGAGCACGATGGCGCTTGGCGTGTTGGCGGGCGCCATCGCGTCCGTTGGGATCGCACTGGTGCAATGGACGGGCGCCATTTCCTTGGGGATCTGGCAGGCCGATCTGCCTCCTGGAGGCCGACCCTACGCAAACGTCGCTCAGCCGAATCACCTGTGCACGATTGCTGCCCTTGGATTGGCGGCGGCTGGCTTGCTCAAACAACGGAACCACATCGGGACTGCATGTTTCTGGCTGACCGCATGCTGGATGTTGCTTGGCATGGTCATGACAGGATCACGAACTGGGTGGATTCAGATATCTGCCATCTGCTTGCTGCTGCTTCTCAAACACAGGTCCGTGCCCATGGGGGTCCGTCCAACAGCGCTCTTGGCACTGGCGGCCATCTACGTCGTCGGTGTCCTGGCTTGGCCGACGGTCAACGAGTTCCTGATGCTGAACTCCAGTCGGTCCTTGACGGAAGCCGCCAGTACTGGGACACGCCGCCATCATTGGGCTGCCGCGCTCGAAGCCCTTGCTCGCGAGCCTTGGTGGGGCTACGGCTGGCAACAGATCAGCGTGGCGCAGGTTCGTGGCGCTGATCTGATGCCCTTTGTCGGCGAGCACATCGAGTACAGCCACAATCTGCTGCTGGATTTGCTTCTTTGGAATGGCTTGCCCATTGGCATCGGGCTAGCTCTTTTGGCAGGCATCTGGTTTGTTACTCGAGTCTGGGCAAGTCGAGAGGCCAGTTCGGTTTGGCTTCTGGCTGCGATAACAGCGATTGGCGCCCATTCGCTGCTGGAGTATCCGCACGCATATGCCTACTTTCTCTTGCCACTGGGGGTCCTGATTGGAGCGGTCGATGCACTTGAGCGCAAACATGACGGCGTCACCCTGTCTCGGCGCAGCATAAAAGTTGCTGGACTGGTGCTCGGCGCCTCGCTGCTCTGGACCGGCATGGAGTACGTCAAGGCAGAACAAGCGTTCCGGCTTTTGAGGCTGGAATCCGCGCGTGTGGGAACAGCCGGCCTGACGACGCCGCCACCTGACCTGCCGCTCTTGAACCAGCTTCATGCGTTCCTGCGTTTTGCGCATGCGGAAGCCCGGACCGGCATGACGGCAGACGAAGTCGATCAAATGCGTCGCGTGTCCGAGCGATTTGCGTACCCGTCGGCGATGTTTCGATACGCTCTGGCCGCGGGTTTGAACGGGCAGCCGGAAAAGGCAGCCGTCACCCTGAACCGACTGTGCCGGATGCACCCCCGTGAGCGCTGTGAAGAAGGACGTGCGGGATGGGTGCAACTTCAAGTGAAGTACCCTGTCCTTCAAACCGTCGCGCCTCCGCCAATGCCGTAACCTTTTGGCATCGAATCCGCCGCCCGTCGCCTGGCTGGCGTCAGAGTGGGCACTGGTATCTTGCAGGTCAATGCACTCTCCTTCCAAGCCACTGATCTTCGCGCTGATGGCAGGCGCGCTGCCAACGCTGTTGGCCTACAACATCAGCCCTTCGCCCACGTTCCTGAACCAGGCCCTGGCCTTCGCATTGTGGGCTGGCTTTGTAATGGTTACGCATGCCAACGCACCTGGTCGCGGCGCCTGGCCGACTGCAAGCGCCATTGTCCTGTTGGGTCTTGCAGCAGCCTTGTCCTGGGCCTTCGGTCAGCTGGGATCAACCTTGGCACTGTCGGCGATCGCGACGCTGGCCGCCGCGCTGGTGATGTTGTGGGCCGGCAGCGCAGCCTCACCACGCGCCAACGCCGTCTTCACCGCCTTCGCCTGGGCCTGGCTAACAGCCGGCCTGCTGAACGCAGCCATTGCCCTCATCCAGGTCTTCGCCCCCACCCTCCCCGATGGCACCTGGATCGCCGCCTCCGGCATCCCCGGCCGCGCCGTCGGCAACCTGCGGCAGCCCAACCACCTCAGCAGCCTGCTGCTGTGGTCGTGCATCTCGGTCATCGTGCTGCTCGATCTGCGGCGGCTGTCGCTGCGCTGGGCTGCAGCGCTGCTGGCGGCCTTCGTGTTCGCGGTGGTGCTGACGGCCTCGCGCACCGGCCTCGTCAGCGTGATGCTGCTCGGCCTGTGGGGCTTGTTCGACCGCCGCCTCTCGCGGCCAGCGCGGCTGTTGCTGCTGGCCGCACCGCTGGTCTACGCCGCGGCGTGGTGGGGCCTGGCGCAATGGGCCGAGCTGTCTTCGCACAATTTCGGCGGCACCGCGCGGCTGGCCGAGAGCGATATCTCGGGCTCTCGCTTCGGCATCTGGAAGAACACGCTCGCGCTCATCCAGGCGCACCCATGGACCGGCGTGGGCTTCGGCAACTTCAACTTCGCCTGGACGCTCACGCCCTTCCCGGGCCGCCCCACGGCCTTTTTCGACCACACGCACAACCTGCCGCTGCAGCTGGCGGTGGAGCTCGGCCTGCCGCTGGCGGCCCTGGTGCTGGGGCTGCTGCTCTGGGCCCTGGGTCGTGCAGCCTGGCTGGCCTGGCGCGCCGACGGCGACGCCGGCACCACGCAGCGCGGCGCGGTGATGATGGTGCTGATGATCGCGCTGCACAGCCTGCTCGAATATCCGCTGTGGTACGCCTACTTCCTGTTGCCCACGGCCTGGGCCTTCGGCTACGCGCTGCGCGGGCCGGCGGCCGATGGCGCAGCAGCCGACCACACGCGCGTGCCGGCGCTGCGGCTGGCGGGCTGGGCGCTCGTGGCCGGTGCGCTGTTCTCGGTGTGGGACTACAGCCGCGTGGCCGCCATCTTCGTGGCCGAGCCCGGCGCCGCGCCGCTGGCGCAGCGCATCGCGCGCGGCCAGCAAAGCGTGTTCTTCGGCCACCACGCCGACTACGCCGCAGTGACCTCAGCGCCGCCCGGCACGGTGCCGGCACAGGCCTTCGACCGCACCACGCACTACCTGCTCGACACACGCCTGATGACGGCGTGGTCGCAGGCGCTGGCCGCGCAAGGTGAGCTGGACGCGGCACGCCACGTGGCGGCGCGCCTGCGCGAGTTCGGCAAGGCCGAGGCCGAGGGCTTCTTCGATGCCTGTGCCAGCGAGGCCTCAGTGCCACCGGCCGCGTCGGCACCCGCCTCCACGGCCCTGCCGCAGCCCTTCCAGTGCGAGGCGCCCACCATCACGCAGAGCTGGCAGCAGTTCCTGCCCGCCCGCTGAACCCGGGGCCGGGAATCAGCCTTCGGCCACCCAGTGCCCCGACTTGCCGCCCTGCTTCTCGAGCACGCGGATGCCGCCCATCACCATGCCCCGGTCCGCGGCCTTGCACATGTCGTAGACCGTCAGCAGCCCCACCTGCACGGCGGTCAGCGCTTCCATCTCCACGCCGGTGCGGCCCAGGGTCTCGACCTGCGCCGTGCAGTGCACCGTGGCGGTGTCGCGGTCGAGCTCGAAATCCACCGCCACGCGCGTGATGGGCAGCGGGTGGCACAACGGCACCAGGTCGGCGGTGCGCTTGGCGCCCTGGATGGCAGCGATGCGCGCGATGCCGATCACGTCGCCCTTCCTGGCCTGGCCGCTGGCAATCAGCTCGAAGGTGGCGGGCAGCATGCGGATGTGGCCGGTGGCGCGCGCCACGCGGTGTGTCTCGGCCTTGGCGCCCACGTCGACCATGTGCGCCTGGCCCTGGCTGTCGAAGTGAGTCAGGGGTGAGGTCATGGGTTCACGGTCAGCAACATGGCGGTGTCATGATAGCCAACCACCGATCGACGGAACGTCGCCGCAGGCTTCGGCTCCAACCCGCTCCGCTGCACCCAGCCCTGCAATGAGAACCGCTTGAGCCGCACCCCGCCCACGCCCCACCGCCGCCGTCTGCAACGCACGCTGAGCCTGCTGCTGGCCGGCGTGCTGGCCAGCACCGGGCTGGCTCCCCCGGCTCTGGCGCAGGTGCGCCTGCCGGCGCTGGGCGAATCGGCCTCCGAAGACCTCAGCGTGGGCGCCGAGCGCCGCCTGGGCGACCAGATCATGCGCGAGGGCCGGCGCGACCCCGTCTTCCTAGACGACCCCGTGCTGCACGCCTATCTGCAGGACCTGTGGCAACCGCTGGTGCGCGCGGCGCGCCAGCGCGGCGACATCCATGCCGAGACCGACCAGGCCTTTGCGTGGGAAGCCTTTCTGGTGCGCGACCGCAGCGTCAACGCCTTCGCGCTGCCCGGCGGCTACGTGGGCGTGCACCTGGGGCTGATCGCGCTCACCAGCGCGTCGGACCAGCTGGCGTCGGTGCTGGCGCACGAGCTGACGCACGTCACGCAGCGTCACATCGCGCGCAGCATCGCGCCGCAGCAGCGGGCCTCGATGGTGGCGCTGGCCACCATGCTGCTGGGCATCCTGGCCGCCAGCCGCAGCAACAGCACCGACATGGCCAACGCGGCGATGATGGGCGGGCAGGCTGCGGCCATCCAGGGGCAGCTGAACTTCTCGCGCGACATGGAGCGCGAGGCCGACCGGGTGGGCTACGGCCTGCTGGCCGAGGCCGGCTTCTCCACCGCCGGCATGGGCGCCATGTTCGAGAAGCTCGACCTCGCCACCCGGCTCAACGACAACAGCGGCTTCCCCTACCTGCGCAGCCACCCGCTCACGGTGGACCGCATCTCCGAGGCACGCAACCGCGCGCTGCTCAGCAACAACGCGCCGCTGCTGCCCACGCTGCGCCATGCGGTGATGCAGGCACGGGCCCGCGTGATGATGGACGACTCCGCGCAGTCGCTGCAGCGCTTCAACGGCGGCACCTCGTCGCCGCTGCTGGCCGACCGCGTGGGCGCGCTGTACGGCGGCGCGCTGGCCGCGTCGCTGCTGAAGGATCACGCCCGCGCCGAGACCCTGGCCACCGAGGCCCTGGGCGCCGCCGCCACCGCCTCGCCCCGTGAACCCGCGGCCGAGCGCGACCTGCAGCTGCTGCAGGCGCAGCTGCGGCTGGCGCGCGGCAACACCGCCGGCGCACTCCAGGCGCTCGACGCCATCGCCCCGACGGCGAACAACCGGCCGCAGATGCTGCTGCGCGCGCAGGCCGTGCTCGACCTGCACCGCGCCGCGCCCGGCACCCAGACCGCGGCACTGCGGCGCAACACCGAGGCGCTGCAGACCTGGGTCGCCGAGCGCCCGCAGGACGGCCTGGCCTGGGAGTCGCTGGCCGCCAGTGCCGACGCGCTGGGCCTGAAGCTGCGGGCCATGCGCGCCTCGGCCGAGGCCCGCGCGGTGGTGGGCGACCTGACCGGCGCAGCCGATCGCCTGCGTGCGGCGCAGGCGGTGTCCCGCAGCGCCACCGGGCAGGACTTCATCGAAGCCTCGGTGATCGATGCGCGGCTGCGCCAGATCCAGGCCCTGCGGCGCCAGCTGCAGCTGGAGGCCCGCGGCGGCAGCGACAACAACCGCGGCGCGCCGGAAGAGCCCTTGCCACAGTAGACGCGGTCAGCGCTGGCCGGTCAGGACGGCGAGCGGTTGTTGAACAGCCGCTCGGTGGCCGCGTCGATGACCATGCCGCACACGCTGTACAGCAGCGAGCCGATCAGGGCCGCGCTGAAGCCCGCCACGTTGAAGCCGGTGAGCACCGAGGCCGCGGCCCAGAACATCAACGCGTTGATCACGAAGAGGAACAGTCCCAGCGTGATCAGCGTCACCGGCAGCGTCAGCAGCACCAGCAGCGGCCGCACCAGGGTGTTGAACAGACCCAGCACCAGGGCCGCCCACAGCGCCGCGCCGAAGCTCGCGACCGACACGCCCGGGTACAGGTGAGCCACCAGCAGCAGCGCTGCGGCGAGCAACAACCAACGCACGATGATCTTCATGAGGGCAGCATAACGTGGTGCAGATGCTGCTTTTACCTAGGAAAACCGCTTCTCAGTACCCCGTGCAGGCAGTACCATCGCGGCTGCTCGTTTGCTAGCACAGACAGATCCTTCGTGGTTCATCGCTTCAAGAGACCTGCACGGCACGCGGCATCCCTCATCCACTGACGGAGAACATCCAAATGGCAACTGCGAAAAAAGCTCCCGCGAAAAAGGCCCCGGCCGCACCGGCCAAGAAGGCCGCACCGGCGAAGAAGGCGGCGGCCGCTCCGGCCAAGAAGGCGGCGCCCGCCAAGAAGGCTGCGGCTCCGGCCAAGAAGGCCGCCGCACCGGCCAAGAAGCGCGCGCCCAGCGCCGCCTTCATGAAGGCCATGACCCCGAGCGCCGCACTGGCGGCCGTCATCGGCGACAAGCCGCTGCCGCGCACCGAGGTCACCAAGAAGGTGTGGGAGTACATCAAGAAGAACAACCTTCAAGACAAGGTCAAGCGCACGATGATCAATGCCGATGCCAAGCTCAAGGCCGTCGTCGGCGTGAGCCCCATCAGCATGTTCGGCATGACCAAGGAAATCAGCAAGCACCTCAAGTAAGCGGTCTGGCTGACAGTCAGAGGGGCCCCGAGGGGCCCCTTTTTTTGTGCCCGTGCGGCGCGGGCTACCGAGCCTGCGACAGCCGCCACTGCAGCAGATCGAGCCGGTCCTGGCCCCAGAAGATCTCGCCGTTCAGCACGTAGCTGGGCGCGCCGAAGACACCGGCGTCGATGGCCTGCTGCGTGTGCCGCTCGTAGATGGACTGCACGGCAGGCGCGAGCGCATCGGTGGCGCGCTGCGCGGGCAACCTGCACTCGGCCAGCAGTTCGGCGCGAGTGGCGGCGCTGGCGATGTCGCGCTCCTGCACCCACACGGCGGCCAGCACGGCCCCGGCCAGGCGCAGTGCCGCCTCGGTGCCGTCGGCCTGATCGACCGCGATGATCAGCCGCGCCGCGTCGTCGGCCGGCACCGGAAAGTGCCGGGGCTGCAGGTTCAGCGGCAGCTCGAGGCTGTCACGAAAGCGCGCCAGGTCGACGAGCCGGTAGGCCTGCCGCTGTGGCGCCCGCTGGCCCAGCGGCAGGCCGCCCGACAGCGGGAAGATCTTGCCGCCCAGGTCGACGGGTAGCACCCGCACGGCAGCGCCGGCCGCGGCGGCGATGCGCAGAATGCGCTCGTGCCCGAGGTAGGTCCAGGGGGATTGCGGCGCGAGGTAGTAGTCGATCGTCGTCATCAGGGGCTTTCAGCAGGCACGGGCACCGGGCCGGTCCGGCCAGTCTAGAAGACGGCGGCAGGCTGCGCCGGGGCGCGTCAGGCCACCAGCAGGCCGGCGGTGCGCAGCGTGGCCAGCAGCCCTTGCGCAAACTGCGCGTAGCCGGCCGCATTGGCGTGGATGGCGTCGGCGCGCAGCCGTTCGTCGGCCAGCACCTCGGCCCAGCCCTGGCGGTGCAGCGGCAGCTGCAGCGATTCGGCGATCTCGCCGTACATCGGGTGGTCCGTCAGCGAGCCGGTGAAACGCGCGGCCAGCGTGGGCCTGGGCACCGCCACCAGCAGCACCTGCGCGCCGGCGGCCAGCGCGGCTTCGCAGGCCTGGCGGATGTGGGTGCGGGTGGCGTCCTCGTTGGCGCGGCGCAGCAGGTCGTTGCCGCCGACGCACAGCAGCACCAGCGCCGGGTGGTGCTGCGCCAGCAGCGCGGGCAGCCGCTCCAGCGCCTGCAGCGCGGTGTCGCCCGGCACGCCGGCGTTGACGATCTGCCAGCCGGTCAGCGGCGCCAGGGCCGCGGGGTAGCTCGTGTCGGGCGTGGCGCCGGTGCCGAAGGTGAGCGAGTCGCCGAGTGCCAGGACCGTGGCGCCGGGCGGCACGGCGCGGCCGCGGCTCGTCTTGCGCGAGCAGCCCGCGAGTGTGAAGGCCGAGCCCAGCGCGGCGGCAGCCAGCAGGCGGGCCCCCGCAGCACCCAGACGCCGGCGCCCGCGGTTCATGGCCTCACGCCCCGCGCCCATCGGGGCGCGGCGCCCGGCGGGCGGTCAAGGCCGAGGCCTGCACCCTCACAGCAGCGCCTTCAGGAAGCGTCCGGTGTGGCTGGCCTCGCAAGCGGCCACGTCTTCCGGCGTGCCCGCTACCACCACCAGCCCGCCGCCGGCGCCGCCTTCGGGGCCCATGTCGATGAGCCAGTCGGCGGTCTTGATGACGTCCAGGTTGTGCTCGATGACGACGATGGTGTTGCCGGCGTCACGCAACTGGTGCAGCACCTTCAGCAGCAGGCGCGTGTCGTGGAAGTGCAGGCCCGTGGTGGGCTCGTCCAGGATGTACAGCGTGCGGCCGGTGTCGCGCTTGCTCAGCTCCAGCGCCAGCTTCACGCGCTGCGCCTCGCCGCCGCTCAGCGTGGTGGCGGCCTGGCCCAGGCGGATGTAGCCCAGGCCCACGTCCAGCAGCGTCTGCAGCTTGCGCGCGAGGTTGGGCACGGCGCTGAAGAACTTGAAGGCGTCCTCCACCGTCAGGTCCAGCACCTGCGTGATGTGCTTGCCCTTGTAGAGGATCTCCAGCGTCTCGCGGTTGTAGCGCGCGCCGTGGCACACGTCGCAGGGCACGTACATGTCGGGCAGGAAGTGCATCTCCACCTTGATCACGCCGTCGCCCTCGCAGGCCTCGCAGCGCCCGCCGCCGCTGGCCGCGCTGACGTTGAAGCTGAAGCGCCCCGCGCCGTAGCCGCGCTCGCGCGCTGCCGGCACCTCGGCAAACAGCTCGCGGATCGGCGTGAACAGGCCCGTGTAGGTGGCCGGGTTGCTGCGCGGCGTGCGGCCGATGGGGCTCTGGTCGACGTTGATGACCTTGTCGAACTGCTCCAGGCCTTCGATGCGATCGTGCGGCGCGGGCTCGGCGTGGCTCTGGTAGAGCTTGCGTGCCACCGCGGTGTAGAGCGTGTCGTTGATCAGCGTGCTCTTGCCCGAGCCGCTGACGCCGGTCACGCAGGTCAGCAGGCCGACCGGGATCTCGACGTTCACGCCCTGCCCGTCGGGGCCGCGCAGGTTGTTGCCGCGTGCGCCCAGGATGCTCAGCCGGAACGGTGCGGCGCCAAAGCCGGTGGCCGGTCGGCGGCGTTTGGGCACCTCGATGCGCAGCACGTTGGCCAGGTACTGGCCGGTGAGCGAATTCGGGTTGTCGGCCACCTCCTGCGGCGTGCCCTGCGCCATGACCTGGCCGCCGTGCACGCCAGCGCCCGGGCCCATGTCGACCACGTGGTCGGCGGCGCGGATCATGTCCTCGTCGTGCTCCACCACCAGCACGCTGTTGCCCAGGTCACGCAGGTGCTTGAGCGTGCCGATGAGCCGCTCGTTGTCGCGCTGGTGCAGGCCGATGCTGGGCTCGTCCAGCACGTACATCACGCCGCTCAGGCCGCTGCCAATCTGGCTGGCCAGGCGGATGCGCTGCGCCTCGCCGCCGCTCAGCGTGTCGGCGCCTCGGTCCAGGCTCAGGTAGCTCAGGCCCACGTCGTTGAGGAAGCGCAGCCGGCTGCGGATCTCGCGCACGATCTTGTCGGCGATCTCGCCCTTGGCGCCGACGAGCTTCAGACTCTCGAAGTAGTCCAGCGCGTGCGCCAGCGTGGCGTGCTCCACCTCGTAGATCGGCTTGCCCTTGACGCCGGTGGCCACGGGTTCGGGGCCGGTGTCGGCATGCTGCATGAAGACATGCCGCGCCTCGCGCCGCAGCCGCGAGCCCTCGCACTGCACGCAGGGCTTGGCGGCCTGGTAGCGGGCCAGTTCGTCGCGCACGGCCACCGAGTCGGTTTCCTTGAAGCGACGCTCGAAGCTCGGGATGATCCCTTCGAAGGGGTGGGACCGCTTGACCTGCCGCAGCTTGCCCTTGCCGCCACGGCCTTCGGCCTCGTAGGTGAACTCGATCTCGACCTCGCCCGACCCGAACAGCAGCACCTGCTGCGCCTTGGGCGGCAACTGCTCCCACGGCGTCTCGATGTCGAAGGCGTAGTGCCTGGCCACGCTCTCCAGCAGCGTGTGCGTGTAGCTGTTGCGGCGGTCCCAGCCCTTGATGGCGCCGGCGGCCAGGCTCAGGCTCGGGAAGCCGACCACGCGCTCGGGGTCGAACACCGTCACCATGCCCAGGCCGTCGCAGGCCGGGCAGGCGCCCACGGGGCTGTTGAAGCTGAACAGCCGCGGCTCCAGCTCGGGCAGCGAGTAGCTGCACACGGGGCAGCCGAACTTGCTGCTGAACAGGTGCTCGCGGCCGGTGTCCATCTCCAGCGCGATGGCACGGCCCTCGGCGATGCGCAGGCTGGCCTCGAAGCTCTCGGCCAGGCGCTGGCGCAGGCCGGCCACCGGGCTCTGCACGACGCCGGGCAGGGCGCCCTGCGGCACCAGCGGCATCGGTGCCGCGTCGGTCGAATCGGGCGCGGTGCGGGTCTTCAGGCGGTCGATGACGACGTCGATGTCGTGCTTCTCGTTCTTCTTCAGCACCGGCAGCGCCTCGGCCTCCACCACCGCGCCGGGCTTGCCGTCACCGCCGACACGGAAGCGCACATAGCCGCGGGCCTGCATGTCCTCGAACAGCTCGGTGAACTCGCCCTTGCGGTCGCGCACCACGGGCGCCAGGATCATCAGCCGCGTGTCGTCGGGCAGCGCCATCACGGCGTCCACCATCTGGCTCACGCTCTGCGCCTGCAGCGGCAGGTCGTGATCGGGGCAGTACGGCGTGCCGGCGCGCGCGTACAGCAGGCGCAGGTAGTCGTGGATCTCGGTGATGGTGCCGACCGTGCTGCGCGGGTTGTGGCTGGTGGCCTTCTGCTCGATGCTGATGGCCGGGGAGAGGCCCTCGATGACATCCACATCGGGCTTGTCCATCAGCTGCAGGAACTGCCGCGCGTAGGCCGACAGGCTCTCCACGTAGCGGCGCTGGCCTTCTGCGTACAGCGTGTCGAAGGCCAGGCTGCTCTTGCCCGAACCGCTGAGCCCCGTGATCACCACCAGCGCGTGCTTGGGGATGTCGAGGTCGATGTTCTTGAGGTTGTGGGTGCGGGCGCCGCGGACGCGGAGCGTGCGCGACTCCTGCGGGGGCCGGCGCGGAGCGGGGAAATTGTCGGTGGCGTCGGGCATGGTGTCTGGAAAGGCGAACCGACCATCATAACGATGCGCCTCTTCGAGCCGGCCGCCGCCCGCACCGGGCGCCCGACGGGCGCGCGGCTCGGGCCGCCCGGATCAGGCCACCGGCGGCGCGTGCAGGCACACGCTGAAGGTGGTGCCGGCGCCAGGACGGCTCTGCACCTCGATGCGGCCGCCCATCAGCTCCACGAAGCGCTGGCTGACGAACAGGCCCATGCCCGAGCCTTCGATACCGGTGCTCTCGGCGCCCACGCGATTGAAGGGCTGGAACAGGCCGGCCAGCTGCTGCTCGTCCAGCCCGCGGCCGGTGTCGGCCACGCTGAGCACCACCTGGCCGTCCTGCACCCGCACCGACACCCGCACCGTGCCGTGGCGCACGTTGTACTTGACGGCGTTGGACAGCAGGTTGATCAGCACCTCCTTCAGCCGCAGCCGGTCGCCCAGCACCTGCGCGCGCAGCCCGGCCGGCCGCGACACCTGCAGCACCACGCCGGCGCGTTCGGCCAGCCCCTGCACCAGCGGCAGGGCCTCGTCGAGCACGTCGTGGATGTCGAAGGGCACCAGCTGCACCTCGAGCCGGCCGGCCTCGATGCGCGACACGTCCAGCACCTCGTTGACCAGCTCCAGCAGGTGGCGCGCCGCGCTTTCGATCAGCGTCACGCGGTGCGGCTTGAGCACCAGGTCGCCGGCCTCGGCCTCCATGCGCATCAGCTGGCTGAAGCCGAGGATGGCGTTCAGCGGCGTGCGCAGCTCGTGGCTCATGCGCGAGAGGAACGCGCTCTTGGCGCGGCTGGCGTTCTCGGCCGCCTCCTTGGCGGCCAGCAGGCGCAGCGCCTCGTGCTGCGGGCTGCTGTCCCAGGCGCAGCCCACCAGGCGCACCGCGCGGCCCCGGGCGTCGGGGTGGGCGCGGCCGGTGAGGTGCAGCCAGCGATCGGCCGGGCGCAGCTCGCCGGTGACGCCGTCGCGCGCGGCCAGGTGCAGCTCCAGGTTCAGCGGCTCCAGGCGGTCGAGCGCCGCCGCCAGCGCTGCGTCCAGCAGCGTGGCGCTGTCGGGCAGCAGGAGCGGGCGCAGCGCCTCGGCCAGGCTGCCCTCAGGGGTGACGGGCAGGCCCAGCATCTGGCACAGGCGGGCGTCGAAGACCAGCTTGTCGTGCAGCAGGTCGCAGTCCCACACGCCGATGCCGCCGGCGTCGTTGGCGATGGCCAGCCGCTCGCTCAGGTCGCCCAGCTGCTGGCGCACCAGGTGCTGCGTGCTGATGTCCTGCAGCACGCCGTGCACGCGCAGCACGCGGTCTTCGTCCGGTGCACGTTCTGCGCGGCCCACGGCCAGCACGCGCAGCGCGCGCCCGCCGGCGCTGCGCATGTCGAGCTCGATCTCGAACGAGGCGCCCAGCTCGGCGGAGGCCACCGCGCTGGCCAGCGCGGCACGGTCGTGGCGCTCGCACAGACCCAGCAGCGCCTCCAGCGTGGCCGGCTCGTCGGGCAGGTCGAGCACCTGGCGCAGCTGCGCCGACCAGCGCAGCTGGCGCGGCATCAGCGTGAGCTCCCAGCCGCCGGTGCGCGCCACGCGCGCGGCGTCGGCCATGAAACCTTCGCTCTGGCGCAGCGCCTCGGCCGACTGCGCCAGCGCCTGCAGGTCCTGCAGGTGCTCGGTGCGGTCGATCACGGCGCAGGCAAAGGTGCACTCCGCGGGGTTCTGGCCGGGCAGGCGGGCGATGTGCATCTCGCCGATGAAGCGCTTGCCCTGCTCGCCCTGGAAGCGCAGGTTGTCGGCGCTGCTGGCGCCGCTGGCCTCGGCCTCCAGGAAGGCCGGGCGCACACGCGCCTGGAACTGCTCGGCGTCCACCAGCCGGTGCATGAAGCGCGCACCCGTGCTGCGCGGGCGCAGCTGCAGCGTGCGCTCGGCCAGCGTGTTGTGCTCCAGCACCTCGCCGTTGTGGGCCACCAGCAGCGCCGCCACCGGCATGCTGGCGAACAGCGTGGCAAAACGCTCCAGCACCTGCGCGGTGCGGGCCTGGCTCTCGGCCAGCTCGTCGGCCTGCGCGTGCAGTTCGGCCTGGTAGATGCGCAGGTTCTCGGTCAGCTCGCGCAGGCGTGCCTCGTGGTGGCGGGTGGCGGCCTCGGCGGCGCCGGCCTCGCCGCTGGCCAGCGCGGCCAGCACCGCCTCGCTCATCTGCTGGCCTGCGCTCTCGGCCTGTTCGAGCAGGCGGTCGCGGGCCTGCACCCGCTGCTTCAGGGCGACGGTGTTCATGCTGGCGGTTCCTTGGCTTCGGCTCCGGGGCCGCTCATCAGTTGCATCCACGCGGTGATGTCGATGTGGCTCACCACCACGCCGCCACCGGCGTGCCGCACGGGGCCCACGTGCATCACGAACCAGAGCTGGCGCTCGGCCGTGTCGCAGGGGTACTGCAGGGTGAACTGCTCGCGCCGGCCCTCCAGCACGTCGAGCAGCCCGTCGTGCGCGGCGCGCGCGCCGGGGTCAGCCAGCGCGGCGCGCGCGCACACCTGCAGGTAGTTGCTGCCCAGGCCGCTGAAGGCCATCTCGGGGTCGCCATTGGCGGCCGCAAAGGCCCGCCAGGCGCTGTTGACCATCGTGATGGCGCCGCGTGCGTCCAGCACGGCCACGTGCTCCACCAGCGAGTCGATCACCGCCTGCAGGCGCTGCGAGTCCTTCAGCGAGGTGACCTCGATGAAGGTCATCACCGCCCGCGTGCGGCTGGCCGAGCGCGCCGCGTAGGGCTGGATGCGCGCCAGCCACCAGGTGCCGTCGCGGCTCTGCACCTCGCGCTCGGTGGTCACCGCGCCGGCCAGCGTGCGGCGCAGGTCCTCGTGCAGCGTGGGGTAGTCGAGCACGTGCGCAAAGTCCTCGATCGAGCGGCCGCGGTCGCTCTCGCGCACCTTGAACAGCCGCGCCAGCTCGGGCGTGAAACGCGTCAGGTGCAGCGCCTCGTCCACGAACAGCGTGGGGATCGCGGTGGCCTTGGAGATGTTCTCCAGGTCGGCATTGATGCCGTTGAGCACGTCCACCTTCTCCTGGTATTCGGAGTTGACGGTGTAGAGCTCTTCGTTGACCGACTGCAGTTCCTCGTTGGTGCTCTGCAGCTCTTCGTTGCTGGCCATCAGCTCTTCGTTGGTGGCCTGCAGTTCCTCATTGGCGGTCTCCAGCTCCTCGATGGTGGCCTGCAGGCTGTGGTGCGTGAGCTCCAGCTCGCGCTCCAGCATCTCCACGCGGCGCTGCTGCGCGGCGTCGAAGGCGGCGGCTTCGGCGGCCGTGGCGCCGGGCGCGTCGGCCGCGCCGTCGATGCCGCCCACCGGCTCGAAGCTCAGCAGCGCCAGCGTTTCGCCGCCGGCCAGCACCACGCGCCGCGCCACCAGGCGCAGGCGGCGGCGCTGGTCGCCGTCGCCGATCTGCACCGGGGCGGCGTGGATCCCGGCCTCGCCCCCGGGCTCACTGGCAGCCAGCGCCTGCAGCAGCAGCCCGGCGGGCCAGCTGAGCTCGCGCGGCAGCAGCTTCAGCACGTCGAGCGAGGGCGCGCCTTCGGGAATGCGCAGCAGGTGGCGCGCCGTGCCGTAGACGTGCAGCAGCTCGCGCCCGGCGCCCACCAGCAGCGCCGGCGGCAGGTAATGCTGCTGCAGCAGCTTCTCGCCCAGCACCACCGGCGGCTGCGCCGATTCGGCCGTCGACGCGCCCGGCGCCACGGGCCGGCGCCGGTAGCCCGGCCCACCCAGCGGTGCATGGTGGCGGCCGCTGCCGGCGGGCACCGCCTGGCGGTCGTGGCGCAGCAGCTTGTAGACCTTGAAGCGGCCGGGCAGCGCGGCAAAGTCGCGGTGCAGCACACCGAGGCTCTCGCTCGGGCCCAGCAGCAGGTGGCCGCCCACCGTCAGCGCGTACTGCAGCCGGCGCAGCGCCAGCTCCTGCGCGGCGGGCTGGAAGTAGATCAGCACGTTGCGGCAGCTGACCAGATCCATGCGCGTGAAGGGCGGGTCGGACACCAGGTTGTGGCGCGCGAAGATCACCATCTGCCGGATGTCGGGGCGCACCGCCCAGCCGCCGTGGCGCTCGACGAAGTAGCGCTCGAGCCGGGCGCCCGAGACTTCGGCGGCGATGGTGTCCGGGTACTGGCCGGCCGCGGCCACTTCCAGGTGGGCCGGCTCCACGTCGGTGGCGAAGATCTTCACCGGCCGGCTGCGGCCCAGGCGCGCAAAGGCTTCGGCAAAGATGATGGCGATCGAATACGCCTCTTCGCCGGTGGAGCAGGCCGCCACCCAGACGCGGATGGGCTCCAGCGGCGAGCCGGTCTGCAGCAGCGCCGGCACCACGTCGGAGGCGATCTGCTCGAAGGCCTCGCCGTCGCGGAAGAACCGGGTCACCGGGATCAGCAGCTCGCGGCGCAGCAGCACCTGCTCGTTTTCGGAGGTGTTGAGGCGGTCCAGGTACTGGCCCAGCGTGCCGGCACGCAGCACCTGCATGCGACGCTCGATGCGCCGCAGCACGGTGGCGGGCTTGTAGTCGCGGAAGTCGATGCCGCTGCTGGCCAGCAGCCGCTCCATGATGCCGTCCAGTGGCTGCGTGATGGCCTGCACTGCGTCGATGCCAGTGGCATGCAGCGGCATGTTGCGCGGCGCCTGCAGGTGCGTGGCCAGGCGCAGCGCCAGCTCTTCGGCGGGCGCCACCACGTCGGCCAGTCCGGTGCCCACCGCGCTGCGCGGCATGCCGTCGAAGCGCGCGCTGGCTGGTTCCTGGACGAAGACGAAGCCGCCGCCCGCGTTGACCGCCACCACGCCGCGCGAGCCGTCGCTGCCGGTGCCGCTGAGCACCACGGCCGACGCACGGTCTGCACACTGCTCGGCCAGGCTGGCGAAGAAGATGTCGATCGGCAAGACCAGCCCGTGCTCGGGCTTGGGCGACAGCTGCAGCCGGTCGCCCGACAGCTTCATCGTGCGCGCCGGCGGGATCAGGAACACCGCGTTGGCGGCCAGCGCCATGCCGTGTTCGGCCACACGCACCGGCATCGTGGTGTAGCGGCCGAGCAGGTTGTCCATCATGGACTTGTGATCGGGCGACAGGTGCTGCACCACCACGAAGGCGGCGCCGGTGTCGGTGGGCAAGGCGTGGAAGAGACGCTCCAGCGCGTCGAGCCCGCCCGCCGATGCGCCGATGCCGACGACAAAACCGTGGAAGTGAGCTGCGCTGCCGGCCGACTCGGCGGCAGGATCCTGGGTGGGGTGTGCATGGCCGCCGGGCGGGGCGATGCCTTCTTCTTCTGACCAGTCGGACACGCTGGGTTGCTCCTGGATGCAGTATCACCAGCCGTGCGCGGATTGCCCATCCGGGCAAGCGCGGGCGTGGCATACACCCCGAAACAAGCGGTCAGATCAGCCGGACAGCACGCGCAGGATCTCGGCCCCGTAGGCCTCGAGCTTCTTCGAGCCCACGCCGCTGATGCCGGCCAGCGCATCCAGCGTGGCCGGCTGCTCGCGTGCCATCTCGGCCAGCGTGGCGTCGTGAAAGACCACATACGCAGGGAGGTTGTGCTCGCGAGCAACCTCGCCGCGCCAGGCCTTCAGCGCCATGAAGCGCTCGGTGGCCGCGTCGTCCAGCGGCAGTGGCGGCGGCTTGCCGGCGCTGCTGCCGCGCACGGCCTTGTCACGCACGGTCTTGCCGCGCGCCTTGGTCTCGGTGGGCACGCGCAGGCGCACCGGCACCTCGCCGCGCAGCACCTCGCGGGCGGTGTCAGTGAGCGCCAGCGTGCCGTACTCGCCCTCGGCCTGCACGTGGCCCAGCGCGATCAGCTGGCGCAGCACCAGGCGCCATTGCGCCTCGGACACGTCGGCGCCGATGCCGAAGGTCGACAGGCTCTGGTGGCCGCGCTCGGTGACCTTGTCGGTGACCTTGCCACGCAGCACGTCGATCAGGTGCCCGGCGCCATAACGCTGGCCGCCGGCCTGGCGGAAGCGGTAGATGCAGCTGAGCGCCTTGCGCGCGGCCTCGGTGGCGTCCCAGGTGTCGGGCGCGGTGAGGCAGTTGTCGCAGTTGCCGCAGGGCGTGCTGTCCTGACCGAAGTAGCCCAGCAGCCGCACGCGGCGGCAGTCGTGCGCCTCGCACAGCGCCAGCAGCGCGTCGAGCTTGGTGCGCTGCAGGCGCTTGAAGTCCTCGCCGGCTTCGCTCTCGTCGATCATGCGGCGCTGGTTGACGACGTCGGCCAGGCCGTAGGTCATCCAGGCGTCGGCGGGCAGGCCGTCGCGCCCCGCGCGGCCGGTCTCCTGGTAGTAGCTCTCGATGTTCTTCGGCAGGTCGAGGTGGGCCACGAAGCGCACGTCGGGCTTGTCGATGCCCATGCCGAAGGCGATGGTGGCCACCATCACCACGCCCTCTTCGCGAAGGAAGCGGTCTTGATGGCGGCGCCGCACGTCGGCGTCCAGGCCGGCGTGGTACGGCAGCGCGGTCAGGCCCTCGGCGGCCAGCCAGCTGGCGGTGTCCTCCACCTTCTTGCGGCTCTGGCAGTAGACGACGCCGGCGTCGCCGTCGTGCTCGTCGCGCAGGAAGCGCAGCAGTTGCTTCTTGGGCTCGTCCTTCTCGGCGATGGTGTAGCGGATGTTGGGCCGGTCGAAGCTGGCCACGAACAGGCGCGCGTCTTCCAGGTGCAGGCGCTGGATGATGTCGGCGCGCGTGTGGTCGTCGGCGGTGGCGGTGAGCGCCAGGCGCGGCACGCCGGGAAACTGCTCGTGCAGCGCGCTCAGGCCCAGGTATTCCTCGCGGAAATCGTGGCCCCACTGGCTGACGCAATGGGCCTCGTCGATGGCGAAGAGGCTGAGCCGCCCGCGCTCGTGCAGCGACTGCAGCATGGCCATGAAACGCGGCGTGAGGATGCGCTCGGGCGCGGCATACAGCAGCGTGAGCTTGCCGGACAGCAGGTCGCGTTCGACCTGCCGGGCCTCGTCGGCGTCGAGCGTGCTGTTCAGGAAGGCGGCACTCACGCCGGCCTCGTGCAGCGCGCCGACCTGGTCGTGCATCAGCGCGATCAGCGGGCTCACGACGATCGCCGCGCCCTGCCCGGCCCGGTGGCGCACGATGGCCGGCACCTGGTAGCACAGACTCTTGCCGCCGCCGGTGGGCATCAGCACCAGCGCGTCGCCGCCGGCCACCACGTGGTGCACGATCTCGGCCTGCGCGCCGCGGAACGCGGGGTAGCCGAAGACCTCGTGCAGAACCTGTTCAGGCGCTTCGCGGCGGGCGGAAGGAGAGGTGTCGGACAGCACGGCAGACATGGTTGGTGCGGGATGCTACGCGACGCCCCGGGTGCGATACCCCCTCTGCCGGGGGCCCTCGGTCGACGGCCCCCCACGGCGGCCGCCCCTTGGGCGAGCGTGCGGCGAGGGGCGGGCGCGATAATGGCTCCACACATCCCATCGCCACCGCCCAGCGATTCAATTCTTCTCTCGGGAGCACACCATGGCCTCGGTCAACAAAGTCATCATCATCGGCAACCTCGGCAAAGACCCCGAGGTGCGCTACGCCCCCAGCGGCTCGGCCATCTGCAGCATCACCGTCGCCACCAGCCGGCAGTGGAAGGACAAGACCAGCGGCGAGCGTCAGGAAGAGACCGAATGGCACCGCATCACGTTCTTCGACCGCATGGCCGAGATCGCCGCCGAGTACCTGAAGAAGGGCCGTCCGGTGTACGTGGAAGGCCGCCTGAAAACGCGCAAGTACACCGACAAGGACGGCGTCGAGAAGTACGCCACCGACATCATCGCCACTGAAATGCAGTTGCTCGGCGGGCGCGAAACCGGCGGCGGCGGCGGTGGTGGTGGCGACATGGACATGGGCGAATCGGCCCCCGCACGGGCCCCGGCCGCCCGCAGCGCGCCGCCGCAGCGCAGCGCCCCGGCGCCCCGCCCCGCGCCGGCGGCCAAGTCGAGCACCGGCTTCGACGACATGGACGACGACATCCCGTTCTGACGGCTGTCCCGCGGCAGCGTGCCGCCCCGCACCACCAAGCCCTGCACCGCAGGGCTTTTTTCATGCCCGCGGCCGGGTCCGGAACCTTGAAAACCCTCCGACTGTCTTGAACACTGGCGTCCAGGCGCTGTCGAAGCCACAATAAAGCACGACTTATTGCTAGGAAGGTTATCTCATGCCCGTTCTCACCGATGCGGCCAGCCGCACCGATCTGCTCAACCGGCTCAAACGGGCCGAGGGGCAGTTGCGGGGCATCCAGCGCATGCTCGAAGAAGGGCAGGAGTGCATGGACATCGCCACCCAGATGGCGGCGGTGCGCAAGGCGCTGGACAGCACCTATGTGCGCATGACGGTGTGCTTCATGCAGCAGGAGCTGCAGGCCCAGATGGGCACCGACGAAGGCAGCACCCAGAAGCTGACGCAGATCCTGGACGGCGTGCAGGACCTGCTGGCCAAGGTCCGCTGAGCCTGCCCGGCGGGTCGGCGCGGTGCGCGGCAACTTCGCACACCGCCGCCGGGCGCACCGGACGCGGGTGTGACAAGACGATGCACCAGCGAACGCCCGGACGCATCCGGATACCCCGCCTCATGACGGGGCAGCGATGCTGCGCGGCATGACGACCGCCTCCTCCCTGCCGCCGGGCCGTGCCCGCCTGGCTCTCCTGCTGGCCCTGAGCGCGCTGGCTGCGCTGGCTGCGCTGGCTGCCTGTGGCGGCGGGGGCGGCGACGGCAGCGCGTCCGCGCCGGCGGCGACACCGGCACCGGCACCCGTGTCCGGCGGGGCGGCGCCGACGCCCTCCCCACCACCGCCGCCCGGCGTGCCAGCGCCTGCGCCTGCGCCGGCCCCCCGCGTGGCCGGCACCCGCGCCACCTGCAACCTGGCCAACTTCCGCGCCGAGGCGCTGGCGCTGGTCAACGCCTACCGCGCCGCCGGCGGGCAGTGCGGCGCGCAGGGCAGCTTTGCACCCAGCGCGGCGCTGGCCTGGAACGACGCGCTGACACAGGCCTCGCTGGTGCACAGCGACGACATGATGGCGCTCAACTTCTTCAGCCACACCGGCTCCAGCGGCAGCAGCGCCGGCCAGCGCGCCACGGCCGCGGGCTACGCGTGGCGCACCTGGGGCGAGAACATCGCCGCCGGGCAGACCACGGTGAACCAGGTCATGGCCGGCTGGCTGGCCAGCCCCGGCCACTGCGCCAACCTGCTGAACCCGAACTTCCGCGACATCGGCCTGGCCTGTGTCAGCGGCACCACCAGCAACAGCTACCGCACCTACTGGACCATGACGCTGGGCGCCACGCGCTGATGGCATGAGGGCGTGCGAAGCCGCCGGGCCACCGCACGGCGCACGAAGGCCTGCACGCGGTGTGGCGAACGAGGGCTGAACCCCGGCCGCTAAGATCTGCGGCCACCGGGCTGGGGCGCGGCTGCGGCGGGCTGCTGAGCGCCATCGCCGCCCGCCTTCACCGCCTTCACTGCCCTGAACGCCCCGCAGGAGGCCGCATGTCGCTGACGCTCCCTCGCCTGTCCGGTCTGCTGGGCATCGCCCTGCTCGCCGGCCTCTGGTTCACCGCGCTGCCCGCCCAGGCCCAGCCGCGCAAGGACAGCGCGGTGCTGGGCATGACGCTGGAGCCACCCGGCCTGGACCCCACGGCGGGCGCGGCCAGCGCCATTGCCGAGATCACGCTCTACAACGTCTACGAGACGCTGACCAAGATCCAGAGCGACAGCCGCACGACGCCGCTGCTGGCCGAGAGCTGGACCGTCAGCCCCGATCTGAAGACCTGGACCTTCAAGCTGCGGCGCGGCGCGGCCTTCCACAACGGCGAGCCCTTCAACGCCGCGGCCGTAAAGTTCAGCTTCGAGCGCGCGGTGGACAAGGCCAGCACCAACAAGGACAAGGCGACCTTCGCCAACATGGCCGCCATCGACACGCCCGACGCGCACACCGTGGTGCTGACGCTGAAGAACGGCGACCCCGACCTGCTGTTCAAGCTGGGCCAGGCCACCGCCGTGATCGTGGAGCCGAAGAGCGTGGCCACCAACCACACCCAACCCGTGGGCACCGGCCCCTTCCGGCTGGACAGCTGGTCCAAGGGCTCGTCGGTGACGTTGGTGCGCTGGGACGGCCACCGCGACGCCACCGCCGTGAAGCTGCGGCGCGTGACCGTGCGCTTCATCAGCGACCCCGCGGCGCAGGTGGCATCGCTGCTGTCGGGCGACGTGGATGCGTTTCCGCGCGTCAGCGCCGCGCGCAGCCTGAAGGCCTTCCAGGCCGACCGCAAGCGCTTCCAGGTGCTGATCGGTGGCAGCCGCGCCAAGACCATCCTGGCCATCAACAACAAGCGCAAGCCGCTGGACAACGTGCTGGTGCGCCGCGCCATCGCGCACGCCATCGACCGCAAGTCGGTCATCGAGGGTGCCGCCGACGGCTTCGGCGTGCCCATCGGCAGCTACCTGGTGCCGGGCACGCCGGGCTACGTGGACCTGACCGCGATGAACGCGCACGACCCCGCCAAGGCACGCGCGCTGCTGCACCAGGCCGGCATCACGCCGCCGCTGGAGCTGACGATGAAGCTGCCGCCCACGCCGTATGCGCGCCAGGGCGGCGAGGTGATTGCGGCGCAGCTGGCCAAGGTGGGCATCGTCGCGAAGATCGAGAACGTCGAGTGGGCGCAGTGGCTCAGCGGCGTGTACGGCCAGAAGGCCTACGACCTGACCGTCATCAGCCATGTCGAGCCGCTGGACTTCGGCAACTTCGCGCGGCCCAACTACTACTGGGGCTACGAGTCGGCCGAGTTCAACACGCTGTGGTCGCAGATCCAGGCCACCATCCAACCCGAGGAGCGGCGCAGGCTGATGGTGCAGGCGCAGGAACTGGTGGCGCGCGACGCGGTGGCCGCCTACCTGTACCAGCCGACCTGGATCACTGTTGCGAGTGCACGGTTGAAAGGGCTGTGGAAGGACATGCCGCTGTTCGTCAACGACCTGTCGGCCTTGAGCTGGCAGTAGCCCCGACGACGGCCTCACGTTCCCCGGCCGCCGTGCTCGGTTGTGCCGGCAGCCCCGCCAGGTGCTCGTCATCGGCCCAGCGGTCGATGTGCAGCGCACCGTCCACCCAGCGCAGCCGGTTCAGGCCGGTGTTGGGGATCTCGCAGGCACGCAGGCCGTCCAGCGACAGGCCCTGCGCGGTGCGCCACAGCATGTCCAGCACGCCGCCGTGCGTGACCACGGCCACGCGGCGCGCGGGTGCGGCGGCCACGATCTGCTGCACCGCCTGCAGCACGCGGGCGTGGAACTGGCGCAGGCTCTCGCCGCCGGGCAACGCGAAGTCGGCGCGGTGCACGAGCCACTGCTGCCACAGGTCGGCGTGGCGCTGCTTGATGGTGGGCACGTCCAGCCCTTCCAGCACACCGAAGCTCTGCTCGCGCAGCCCGGGTACGGCGTCCGGCTGGCGGCCCCAGGCCCGCGCCAGCGGCGCCGCGGTCTCGCGGGCACGCGTGAGGTCGCTGGTGAAGAACACGTCGAAGGGCTCGGCCGCCAGCCGCGCCGCCAGCCGCTCGGCCTGCGCGTGACCGGTGGCGTTGAGCGGCACGTCGATCTGGCCCTGGAAACGCTGCTGGCGGTTCCAGTCGGTCTCGCCGTGGCGGATGAACAGCAGCTCGGTGGCGACCCGCGCTGTCACTTGGCGAAGAGCTGGCTGCGGTCGCGGAAGCTCTTGAACTCCAGTGCGTTGCCGGCGGGGTCGTAGAAGAACATCGTGGCCTGCTCGCCCACCTGGCCGGCGAAGCGGATGTAGGGCTCGATGACGAACTTCACGCCCTGCTCGCGCAAGCGCGTGGCGAAGGCCTGGAACACGTCCCAGTCGAGCACCACGCCAAAGTGCGGCACCGGCACGTCGTGGCCGTCGACCTCGTTGTGGTGCGCCTTCACGCGCGCCGGCGCGAGGTGGGCGACGATCTGGTGGCCGAAGAAGTCGAAGTCGATCCACTCGGCGCTGCTGCGGCCCTCGGGGCAGCCGAGCAGGCCGCCGTAAAAGGCGCGTGCGGCGGCCAGGTCGTCGACCGGAAAGGCCAAATGGAACGGGGCGATGGAGGCGGTGCTGTGCATGCGCAAAGCATACCCGGGCGGCCCGCGGCCCGCAGCAGGCCGCATCGGGCCTCTGGCACACTGACCCGATGCTTTCGGTGATCCTGCTGCCCGGTCTGGCCTGCGACGACGCACTCTTCGAGCACCAGGCGAGCGCCCTGCAGGGGCCGGGGGTGCGGGTGCAGATCAGCGACGTGCACACCCGAGCCGCCACGCTGCCGCAGATGGCCCGGCTGTTGCTGGCCGAGCAGCCCGGCCGCCACGTGCTGGTCGGCGCGTCGATGGGCGGCATGCTGGCGCTGGAGCTGCACCGCCAGGCGCCGGATCGTGTGGCCGCCCTGGCCCTGCTGGGCACCACCGCGCGGCCCGACACGCCGGAGCTGATCGCACTGCGCACGCAGGCCTGCGAGCTCTTTGCCGCCGGCCGCATGGACGAGGTGCTGCGCGCCAACGTGCTGTTCGCCTTCCACCCCACGCAGCAGCGTGCGCCGGGGCTGGTGGAGCGCTACCTGGCGATGATCGGCCGCGCCGGCGCGCAGCAGTTGATCGCGCAGAACCGGGCGGTGATGGCGCGCGCCGACAGCCGGCCGCACCTGCCCCGCATGGCCTGCCCGGTGCTGCTGGCCTGCGGCGAGGCCGACCTGCTGACGCCGCCCGCGTGCACGCACGAGATGGGCGCCGCGGTGCCACACGCGCGGCTGGAGCTCATCCCAGGCGCCGGCCACATGCTGACGATCGAGCAGCCTTCCCGTGTCAGCGCGCTGCTGACGGACTGGCTGGACACGCTGCGCTGAAGCGTCGGCGCTTCAGCGCTGGGCTTCGGGGTTCCAGACGCTGGCGTCGGTCAGCACCGTGTCCAGCGCATGCGCGCGCCCGGCGACCTGGTCCTCGATGCAGCGCAGCACCAGCGGGCTGCGGTGGCGCGCCGCACTGTCGCGCAGCTGCTGCAGCGTCATCCACAGCGTGCGCACGATGGGCGTGTCCAGCGCCCGGCCGGGCAGCGGCTCGCCCACCGTGCCGCTGTAGGCCAGCCGCAGGTACGTCACGTCTTCGCCGCTGGCCGGCCGCAGGAAGCGCGACAGGTACACGCCGATCAGCGCCCGCGGCGTGAACACCCGTGCCGTCTCTTCCAGCGCCTCGCGCACCACGCCCTGCTCCGGGCTCTCGCCGGCGTCCAGATGGCCGGCCGGGTTGTTGAGCTTCAGGCCCTCGGGCGTGTGCTCCTCAACCAGCAGCCAGCGGCGCGCGGCGGGGTCGGCCGCGCCGTCGTCGATGATCGCGGCGACGGTGACGCTCGGGCTCCAGCGGGGTGCAGTCATGGGCGGATCTTAGGGCGCAGCGCAGGACCTGGACCCCGTCGAGCCCGGCTTCCCCTCACGGGGCCACACGTCACTTTGTGTTAGCTTCGCACGCCCAAAAACACAACAGCCAGGAGGGCTTCATGCTCATCGGCGTTCCGCTCGAGACCGCAGCGGGGGAGACCCGCGTGGCGGTCACCCCCGAGACGGCCAAAAAACTCAAGGCCCAGGGCCACACGGTGCGTGTGCAGTCGGGTGCCGGCGTGGCCGCCAGCTGCATCGATGAAGCCTACGCGGCCGCCGGTGCCGAGATCACCGACCGCGCCGGTGCGCTGGCCTGCGACCTGGTGCTGAAGGTGCGCAGCCCCGACGCCGACGAGCTGAGCCTGATGAAGAGCGGCGCCGCGCTGGTCGGCATGCTGAACCCCTTCGACAAGGACGGCCTGGCCCGCATCGCCGCCGCGGGGCTGACGAGCTTTGCGCTCGAGGCCGCGCCGCGCACCACGCGCGCGCAGAGCATGGACGTGCTGAGCAGCCAGGCCAACATCGCCGGCTACAAGGCCGTGATGATGGCCGCCGACAAGTACCAGCGCCTGTTTCCGATGCTGATGACGGCCGCCGGCACCATCAAGGCCGCGCGTGTGGTGATCCTGGGCGTGGGCGTGGCGGGGCTGCAGGCCATTGCCACCGCCAAGCGGCTGGGTGCGGTGATCGAGGCCTCGGACGTGCGGCCCTCCGTCAAGGAGCAGGTCGAGTCGCTGGGCGCCAAGTTCATCGACGTGGCCTACGAGACCGCCGAGGAGAAGGAAGCCGCGGTCGGCGTGGGCGGCTACGCCAAGCCGATGCCGCAGAGCTGGATGGACCGCCAGAAGGTCGAAGTGGCCAAGAAGGTGGCCGCGGCCGACATCGTGATCAGCACCGCGCTGATCCCGGGCCGCGCCGCGCCGGTGCTGATCACCGAAGACATGGTGAAGAGCATGAAGCCGGGCTCGGTGATCGTCGACATGGCGGCCCCGGCCGGCGGCAACTGCCCGCTGACCGAGGCCGGCAAGACCGTCGTCAAGCACGGCGTCACGCTGATCGGCGAGACCAACATCCCGGCGCTCGTGGCCGCGGATTCGTCCAGCCTGTACGCGCGCAACGTGCTCGACTTCCTGAAGCTCGTGCTCCCCAAGGAAGGCGGCTTCCAGGTGCCGATGGACGACGACATCGTCGTGGCCTGCCTGATGACCCAGGCCGGTGAAGTGAAGAGGAAATAGACCATGGACTTCGTCAGCCCCACCATCACCAACCTGATCATCTTCGTGCTGGCCATCTACGTGGGCTACCACGTGGTGTGGACGGTCACGCCCGCGCTGCACACGCCGCTGATGGCCGTCACCAACGCCATCAGCGCCATCGTCATCGTCGGCGCCATGCTGGCCGCCGCGCTCACCGAAACCCCGCTCGGCAAGACCATGGGCGTGCTGGCCGTGGCGCTGTGCGCGGTCAACGTGTTCGGCGGCTTCCTGGTCACCCGGCGCATGCTGGAGATGTTCAAGAAGAAGGATCGTCCGGCCAAGACCGCCCCCAAGGAGGGTGCATGAAGGCCCCGACGCTGCTGATGGCGGCAGCCTTTCTGGCCGTCTCGGTGCCGGCGGCGTTGACGCTGCAGGCGCTGGACCTGGGCGGTGACTACCGCCTCCTGATCGCCATGGCCCTGGGCGCCGTGGCCAGCGGCGTGGCCCGCACACTGGCCGAGCGCGGCAAGGAGAACGCATGAGCCTCAACCTCGTCACGCTGCTGTACCTGGTGGCCAGCGTCTGCTTCATCCAGGCGCTGAAGGGCCTGAGCCACCCCACCACGTCGATCCGCGGCAACCTGTTCGGCATGGTCGGCATGGCCATCGCGGTGTTCACCACCGCCGCACTCATCGTGCAGCTGGCCGGCCAGATGGGCCAGACGCGCGCGCAGGGCATGGTGTGGGTGCTGGGCGGGCTGGTGATCGGCGGCCTGGCCGGCACGATCATGGCCAAGCGGGTGGAGATGACGAAGATGCCCGAGCTCGTGGCCTTCATGCACAGCATGATCGGCCTGGCAGCGGTGTTCATCGCGGTGGCCGTGGTGGCCGAGCCCTGGGCCTTCGGCATCACCACCAAGGGCGTGCCGATTCCCTTCGGCAACAAGTTCGAGCTGTTTCTGGGCGGGGCCATCGGCGCCATCACCTTCAGCGGCTCGGTCATCGCCTTCGGCAAGCTCAGCGGCAAGTACAAGTTCCGCCTGTTCCAGGGCG